>Ga0208245_1000122_pt1 | contig 80165 bp, 47 predicted proteins | sample RifOxyC1_FD_184035 | JGI IMG/M metagenome (GOLD analysis project Ga0208245, IMG submission 184035) | Soil microbial communities from Rifle, Colorado - Rifle Oxygen_injection C1 (SPAdes) | ecosystem: Environmental > Terrestrial > Deep subsurface > Rock core/Sediment | place: Rifle, Colorado... | reverse complement strand
CTCTCGCTTGTATTCTGCTTTGAAGTCGTAATCTTGAATTTTTTTTACTAAATCTTTTAAATTTTCCATCCGAAAAATTTAGCAAACTTAGTACATTTGGCCCACTTTTATTTTACATAATTGGTATAATCAGGGCTTTCATTTTCTTTTTTATCAAAAAAATATTTAAAAATTCCCCAATTCTTAAATTACCCAAGTTTCTTTGTCGCACCTAGTTAAACAATAACCAAAATTAATAATTTCAAATAGTTAATCGACAGCAAGCCTATTTATTCACAAAAAGACGGCAAACGAAAGAAAATTCACCTGTATCATCAACCCCGAAAAACAAAAGAAGAGGGCGTTGTTAATTATTATTCCCTTGCCGTATGTAATAAGGAAAATGGCAAGAACATGAAGAAGGTTCTGCAGTACCTAGGGAGGCTCTCCGCGGCTGAAGCAGAGAACTATAGGATGCTGTTAAAAGCACTTAACGATAATCGGCCAGCGACACAACTGGTAAGCATTTACGACATTGTTGTGGCGGAAGAAAAAAAATATTTTGACTCGCTGATTTTAAATCATCTCTGGGAGCGATTGGGACTCACTAAAATTTTCGATTCTAAGATTAAGGCCAATCAATCCCTTTCTACTGAGCACATTGCCAGGATACTGACCATTAATCGACTGCTTGATTCAACATCAAAAATAGGAACCATTCAGTGGCTAAACAAGACATTACTTCCCACCATAATGCAAATCGACAGTGAGCATTATACAAAAAATAAAATTTTTAACGAACTATCAAAAATTCATGAGGCCAAGGCAGAAATCGAAAAATTATTTTGGAAGTTTTCTAGAGAAAATTCATCCTCCAAATATGAGGTATATTATTTCGATGGAAGTACGAGTTGGTTTGAAGGAACCAAGTGTCCATTGTCCAAGTATGCTCTAGAAAAAACACGAAGCTTTTGCTCACATGTGGTTGGGTTAATGCTGATCACCGATGCTAAGGGCTACCCAGTAGCATGGGAAATCGTTTCCGGAGAAAAGAAAGATAGCACCGAGTTTCGGCCATTGGCAGAGCGAGTAAAGAAACAGTACAACATAAAAGAAATCACTTATTGCTTTGATCGTGGTGTGGCCTCATTGGCAAATTTCAATGACATCGAAAAACATCAATCTAAATTTATTTCAGGGATAAAAGATAATCAGATTGGAAAAGTTTTTAATCTTGACTCATTACTCATTTCCCAATGTTCGGGAAAAAATATTAAATTATTGTGATCTTCCGCGTGAGGAGCAAAAAGGCCAATTGCCCATGGATGGTTTTTATTCGGCCAACAAGAATATTTTCTATCGAGACTTAGGTGTTGTGGAAGAGAAACGGTACGTTGTCTCATTCAATGTGCAAATATATCATGTCGAGAGTGCCGACAGAGAGAAGCGAATAAGGGAGGCATCTATTGCCGTAAGCGAACTTAATTATATTTTCGCTCATCGAAAAAAAACTCTTGAATATGATGATGCCGAAAAACAGCTAAAAGATATTCTAGATAAATATAGTGTTAATAAGTTTTTTTCCTACACCCTTATTCCAACAGTGCTGAACAAAGAAACCGAAAGCTATCGAATGGAAATAAAGCTTCTCGATGATCGAGTAAATGAGGCCGGCCAGACAGATGGAATGATGGTTTACATAACAGATCATACAGAAAAACAAGATGATCAAATTAGGTTTAAACTTTCGGCCTTTGATATTATTTGCCACTACAAAAATAAATATGTTATTGAAAATGCTTTTCGAGAAATGAAAAGTTTTGTAGATCTTCGTCCATTCCATGTCTGGACCGAAGATCATGTTAAGGCCCACTTTGACGTTGGAGTTATTGCGTATTTTATTAACAATTACATCTATGAGCGACTGTCCGATTCTCGTCGAAATTTTGAACAATTTTTAAATTTAATAAAAGATCAATTCTCTAGCGATGTAGAACAAGTTAAGGAATACTCTCGAGCAAATAAGCTATCGCTGAAAGAAATTAATGACTGTGATAAAATTGCTAATTTCATTTCCAAAATATCTCAGGAACAAAAGTTATCCAATAATTTTTTGACTGTCATTGATGACTATGGCCAACCTGCCTCTATTCGTAAATTTTACGAGGCAGTTAATGACAACGCAAACGTGGTCAAATTGTTATCCCCTCAAAAAACAGAAATATATAAGATGAAACCGTTAGGCCCACAAATCAAGGGTCTCCTAAGTCGATTAGATATGACTTCCTTGGTTCTTCCGTCCACACATACGTCTACCAGAATTTATCAGTAGCATTCCCCCTTCCTTTGCGAATGATGAACAAAAGACGGCAAAACTTTTTGAAGCACAGTTCAGTGATTACCGAGGCTTATGAAAATAATGAAGAAACTTGGGGCGGATATTTTTTCTATGATCTTTGAGCAAAGAAAACTCTTCACCAACAAGGCCATATAATCCACTGGCAGATAATGTTTTACGCTCCATCACTTCACTTCCTCAGAAAAATATTTGAAGAATATTACTTCTAAAATAACTATTGGGAAAGGCCAATTAAATATTTTAAAAAATATTTTCAAATGCATAATAGTGCTTATTAGAGGAGAAGATCTCATCGCAATACAAAAAGAATCAAAAGATATCTGACGATTTGCTTTATGGCCAAACCAATACGTATGGCACATATGTTTTTTAACTTCTGAGCTCACCTCGACTGCTTTTTACAGAACGTGTGACGATGTACTTTTGTTAAGTAAAACGCTATATATTTCCGAAGAAAAAAAACTCTTTTTCATTGGAGAAAACATGGAAAATCTAAAAAACTTAAGCGCCTTTGATCTAATTTTAAATACCAAAAATCTAATAAAAAAAGAGGAGGAAATTGTTGTTTTGGTGATCGCTCATCTTGATGAAATTGAGAGACGAAGATTATATTGTGATTTTGGATATAGTTCATTGTGGAATTATGCTACAAAAGAATTAGGATATTCAGAAAATCAGGCATATCGTAGAATTAATGCTATGAGAATGTCGCAAAAAATTCCAGAGGTAAAGGCGGCACTTTCTTGCGGAGAACTAAAACTTTCTACCGTTAATTTGGCATCACAGTTTTTATCTGAAGCACCGAACTATAATGGAAAAGAGCTAATCAAAGAGATCGCAGGCAAAAGCAAAGAGATAACGGCCAAGTTTTTACAAGAGAAAAAAAGCGAGATGAAAATTGTAAACAATCCTCCTCCCAAAAAAGTAGTAGTGAATAATCTTGATGACGACACGGTAAGACTGCATCTTACTTTGAAAAAAAGTACTGCGGATAAATTAAAAAAACTTCAAGGACTTGTGGCCCATAAAAAAACCAAACTCTCCACCGAAGATTTATTAGATCAAATGTTAGATGAGGCCATCAAAAAAGCGGAAGCGGAAAAATTTTGCGCGAAGGCCGCAAAAACTTCTGCAAGAACAGAAGTAGTAAAAGAAAAAAATGATGAAGGGGCCAAAAACAGATCGCGCTATATCCCGGCCTCGGTGAAACGAGAAGTTTATAAAAGGGCCCAGGGCAAATGTGAAAATTGCGGATCATATCATGCCCTTGAATTTGATCACGTTATCGCGTGGGGCATGGGGGGGCAAACTAATACTGACTCGATGAAAATTTTGTGCAAAAGTTGCAACCAAAGACATGCGATAATCGATTACGGAATTAACAAAATGGAAAAGTACTTTGCCAGGCAAGGTCGTGCAGGCCAGATACCCTTGAGCTAACCTCGCCTGCACTTATTAAATTTTGAAGGCCATGACAATTACCAAAGCAAAACAATCAGAGATAAGAAATAGTAGCTGTTTTTATGAAAACAGCGCGAAAAATATTTTGAACAAACTAACTTTTGAGAGGGAAGATTAATCAACCGGGAATTGCTGCAATTTATTCAGAACATTTGGACAAATCGCTTTCTCTGGCGAAAGTAAAATGCCAAAAAAAATACATTACCCGAGCAACAATGTCTGGTTATCAACTAAATTATTTGAAAAAGGAATTTCCCATAGATACTGAGAAATGTGGGGAGAAGTAGTGGCGATTTAAGGGATGAATAAATGTATTGTGTCAATTATTTTTCCATACACCTCTGTCGTAGGAAAGGGAATCAATTTTTTAAAACATTTAATTTTTTGAAATTTTTTGAAATTCAAAAAAAATCGTATTTTTCCGATATTTTAAATATGAAAGTATTGTTGAATAGGTACTTTACTGAGAAAAGGGCGGTCATTCTCTGTATAACAATGATGAGCGCTTTATTTGTTCCCTTCTGTGGTTTAGCAGGGGAGATAAGTACTTGCATCTTAGCAGTAATGGCCTCATTGCAAAGAGATCTCAAAACGGCGGGGAACCACGGTCAAGTTCATGCTGCCAGACTTCATCCGTCCTCAGTCATTTACTCAAAAGAAATCCCCGCAAATCAACTGGGTTACAAAACAGGTCTCAGAAATCCAAGTACACTCAGTGCCGAAACGCTTTATCAGAGGATGAAAGTGATTCCAGAAGTGACGGACATCCAGATTACCTCTACGATTGTTACTTCGGATCTTAAATCAGCAGAAAATGGGGTTGTCCGCCTTGCCTATCTCAAAGATGGTCGTCCGGTAGTGGTGAAGACACTTATGAAGGATTCCATTGATCCTCTTAAGCAAATGCATGAGGCCAAAGGAGCATTCTTGCTTTCAGAACTGGGTATCTTTCCCACCTTTCATGGAATATATAAAGCGGACGGAAATTTCAGCCTAGTGATGGATATTTTTCCGGGAGATTTGTTTCTGGGCCCACAGATGCCTTCACTCCATTTTCTGAAGCAGTATGCTGAAGTCATAAAACGTTTTTCTGCAGTTAATATCAATCGTCTTCCGGATCAGGAAATACTATTTCAGGTGATGAAATCTGCTCAAGATGAGATTTCAGTCATCGACGCGGATGGGTTTTACGAAGTATTTATCCGAGGGAACCCGCAACTTAGGGCCCATTGGAAACGTCCCAACTGGCAGGCAAGAGACTATGATGAGTTTCAGCAGCTCTCTAATGAACAAGCCGAATTTGATGAAAAGCAGATAAAATCGATACCGAGATTCTCGTGGGGCAAGCAACTGGCATCGCTGGTACTAAGCGCTAAGGAAGATGATGCTGCACAGTTTCTGGTAGAACTAAAAGCGGATGCCGGTGGTATCTTGTGGCAGTATACTGTTCAAGAATTAAGAAACGAAGTCGACTTATGGAAACGGCCTGTTTCGGAGAAGGTGAAGGCCCTGATCTATGGCACGAAGAAGTGATGAGAGTTCGATCGTCTTACTGGGCAAAATAGATAGTAGCTACCACCGCCTTCAGCAGTAAAACCAACGTTGAATTGATTTAAGAGATCGCCACTAAAACCGACATCTCGTGATTGATCTTGCTTAAAAAAACTGCACAAAAAGTAGTCTGCTTATCTGAGTGTTTCACTCTGACTATGCCAAATTATGCCAAAAAGGAATTTCCCATAGATATAAAAAAGTTGAAGATAGAATTAAATTTAACCCAGCAAACGATTTAAAAGAATCCGCAGGCAGAAAATAAAAAAAAGGATTACTACAGTTCTCAGGCAATCATAAATCTAAAGAAAAATGAAAATGGCCGCGATGGCACTTATATCTTAAAACGCGAATGATAGATTTTTTCTAAAGCATCTGAGGCCTTGCGATAGTTGCCACTATAAAATTTTTCTTTTATTAACTCGACGATTCGATCCATTTTTTCTTGCTTAAAATCTTCCTGGTAACTTTGATCAAACATCTGTTCAATGAAATAATTGGCAATAATATAGATGGCCGTAAGCACGGTTACACTGCCATAATTAACTCCATGTGGATATCCCTTTCCATTCGGTCTTTCGTGATGTTCGCGAATAATCGCCAAAGTCTCTTTTGAAATAAAATCTCTTTCATTTTGTAAACGCAAAGCGATATTAAGGGGATGATCTAAAATCTTTTTTGAAAGCTCAGTTATATTATTTTTCTTCTCTCGCATCTCCTTAAAATCTTCTGGCGATAGCGTGACGTCGCAAAGCAGTGCTCCTAAAACAATTTTTTGTTTCACTTCTGAATTGCACCAAGAAAATTCTTCGGCCATGGCACAGGCCAAATAACTAGAAAGCAGCGCATGCAAATATTCACCGCTACAATTGGCCTTAAACTCCGCATACTTTTCAAAAATATCAATCTTGGCAATCGAGTTGGCAGTTTCCGAGGTTAGTTCTTTGGCCAAGGCAATCGTGTCGGCATTAATATATCCCTCATTAAAAGAAACTTTTATTACATCATGCACTACACTTAATTGGCCGAGTTGTTGCGCCGGGCCTGCTGCTTCTGCGCTCCTTATTTTACTTGTCAATATCTGACGAATGGAAGAGACAAAGCTAACATAATCCTCCGTCTCTAAGTACATATCGATTATGCCTTTGGCCTTATATTTTTCAATTATGCTTTTGCTGTACGCTTGACTATCTTCTCGCTTACAAACTTTTACAAATTTTTGTTGGGATAGGCGCAAAAAAATATCTATCTGAAAATCACTGGCGTACAACTCCAATGCTTTAATGTTAATTTTAGTATATTGCGCTCTCTCTGGAGGCGCTTCCGGAGCAATACTTTTTTGAATTTCATCACTCATATTTTTTATAAGATTAAATTAATCTTTCTTTTCTTCGCCATCAAAAGGAGTTTCTGAAATCGGTACTGTAAACTTACACTTGGGACATTGCAGAGATTTTCCATTTTTCTTTGACTCTTTTGTTCCCATAACTGGATATCCACATTTTTTACATTTAAACTTTTTAGGCATTGTCCACATAGCGTTATTACAATTTGGATAATTGGAACAACCATAGAAAATTTTTCCATACCGACTCTGCTTTTCGGTAAATTGCCCTACTTTACACTCTGGACAACTTACATCCAAAACATAGGGCAAAGCTGTTTTGCAGTTTGGATACTCCTCGCAGGCCAAAAAACGGCCATACTTACCACGCTTAACCACCATGCGCTTACCACAGGTAGGGCAAGTACTATCCGCATATTTTTTAGGAATAATTTCATAACTACCATCTAAGTGTTTTTTAAAATCCTCAGTCGATGTACATTCGGGATAATTTGAGCAAGCAAAAAATTGCCCATTTTTTCCCCACTTAATAAAATACTCACCCGTTTTACACTTTAGACATTTTACATTAGTGGGAATCTGCTGTTTTTTGAGATTTTTCATCTCCTCTTTGGCCTTATCCAAAGTCTTCTCAAAAGGTTTCCAAAAATCCTTCAATACTTTTTTGTACTTAACTTCACCCTCTTCAATCTGATCAAGAAGCTCTTCTACCTTTGCCGTAAAGGCGACATCCATAATTTCCGGAAAACTCTCTACCAACATTTTGCAAACAACCAATCCCAATTCGCTGGGAAAAAACTTATTTTCCATTTTTTCTACATATCCACGATCTTGGATATTTGAAATAATTGCTGCATAAGTTGATGGACGGCCAATTCCCTGCTCCTCTAATTCCTTAACTAGCGATGCTTCATTATAGCGAGGAGGTGGTGCGGTCCAATGTTCTTTTGATTCAGTAGCACCATTGGCCTTTATACTATCCCCTACTTTAAAATCTGGCAGAATGTTATCATCCTCTTTGCCCTCACCATAAGAATCAAGATATATGGTACGAAAGCCGGGAAACTTTATTACAGAACCATTGGCCCGAAAAATGTGTCCACCACATTCGAAAGTGACTACCGTTTGATCAATGATCGACTGACTCATCTGACTGGCCAAATATTTATTCCAAATCAACGTATATAGATTCAATTCATCTTTAGATAAATCACCTTTGACATCATCAGGACTAAGATCCAAGCTGGTTGGGCGGATGGCCTCATGGGCGTCCTGAACTTTTCCTGCTCCTTTTTTGCGTGTATACATAATTGGCGATAATGCTAAATAATCTGCTCCGTAACTCTTTTTTATATGGGCCCGAAGTGCATTAAGCGCCTCCGGCTCTGTTCTCACCGAATCAGTTCTCATATAAGTAATCAAACCTTGCATCCCTTGCTTGGTTAATTGAATACCCTCATATAATTTCTGCGCCACCATCATGGTTCTTTGCGCAGTAAAACCTAATTTATTGGCCGCATCCTGCTGCAATTTGGAAGTGGTAAAAGGTGGTGAGGGATTTTGCTTTCGTTCTTTCTTGGAAACATCGACAATACTAAACTTATTTCCGCTTTTCTCCACATCCTTTAAAATCTTTTTAACCTCTTTGATATCTAATAATTCACCTTTTTCATCGTTATTTTTTCCGTAATAGAGGGCCTCAAAACTCTTCCCACCTTTGGCCATCGGGGCATGAATGGAAAACCACTGCGTCGGCACAAATTTTTTAACTTCCGCTTCTCGCTCGGTAATGATTCGTAAGGCAACCGACTGAACCCTTCCCGCGGACAATCCTCGCTGAACTTTTTCCCAGAGAATTGGAGAAATTTTGTATCCGACCAGACGATCAAGAATTCGTCGCGTTTTTTGAGAGTCATATTTAAATTGATTAAGTTCCGTTGGATGATCAATGGCCGCTTTAACCGCCTGCTTGGTAACGGCATTAAAAAGAACGCGATAGATGCTTTTCTTTTTTCCCAGCTCTTCTGAAATGTGATAGGCGATGGCCTCTCCTTCGCGATCCGGGTCAGGTGCCAAATAAATTTTAGTCGCAGACTTGGCCAACTGCTGAATCTTTAAAATTTTATCTTTTTTCCCTGTTATGGGAACTAGTTCCATCGAAAAATCATCTTTTACATCTACACCCAATTTGGATTTTGGCAAATCTTTGATATGGCCATTAGACGCCACCACTTGATATCCGCGCCCTAAATATTTTTTTATAGTCTTTGCCTTAGAAGGAGACTCCACCACCACTAAATCATAGGCCGCTCCTTTTATTGGCGCATCCTCCCCTTCATCATGTTTGCTTGATTTGACGGCCTTCTTATTAATTTTTCCGTGGCCTTTGAGTTTTGTCTGTTTGATATTTTTTACAATCTTTGGCACATTGGATGTTTTTGAAATTTTCTTAGAAATTGTTGTCATTGAAAAAGTTCCTCTATAACGCTAGCATTTGATTCTATTTTGCACGAGATGCATTAACCATTATGTTTGCGAAGTTGATAGTTCGTCAACCGGAATAAAAAACCCGCAGAAACAATGAACAAATTTATTTGGCCAAGGAGGGATCTGATTTTAATAACTCATCAATTTCCTCAAGATCAAATTCCGTTAATCCGTACGGGTTATCCTTTGAATTAAGATCTTGATCAAGATATTGCACTCCAGATTCACTTTCAATATCGTCTAGTGACATGAAGGCATCTGCAGGGGCCTCTTGCGCACTTTTCTCTACTGTATCCAAATTCTCTTGTTCAAGTAATTTATCTTCGTCAACTTTATATTCTTTACTCTTTGTCTCAATATTTTCTAATTCTTTTTCCAATCGCTCTAATTCTTGTAAGTCAGATTCGTGATCTTTTATAATAGATTTTTCTCGCTCTTGTCTATCCAATTCCTCTAACTCATCCTCTGACAACTTAACTTTGTCGGCCTTGTCCAGCAAATCTTCCGAGATATCATCCAAATTTAATTCCACATCTAATTCATCCAACACTCCCGACTCTACTAACTTTCCATCTTTATTTACCAACTTGTTCTTCATTCTCTGCTCTCGTGCAACCTGTTCTGCTGTTTTGGTAATTGCAATAGTTCCCATTTTCATCGCATGTGAACTATTAGTTATTAAGGCCGTTGAAAAATTATCAGTGACAGTAATAACTGTTACCTCTCCCGTTTTATAGGCCGGAAGGGCAGAGATCTTTTTCCCAGTACCTCGATCATAAAAATCATAAGTTTCAAAAACAGTTCCAAGCTCTACACCATCAGCGCGGCCACGATCCAGATACACAACATCCCCCGCCGAAAAGATTGTCTGATCACGAGGAGAGTCCATGAAGGCAGCCTCAATATGACGTTTATTAAAATACTTTACCACTTTATTTATTTTACTCATGTAAAGCGTTACGCGATCACCACGCGTAACAACTCCAGATATATCATCTACCTCGCACTCCCAAAGATCATTAATCGGACGAATAGTTTTTAATTGTGCAGTAATCGTGTAACGATATCCGGATCGATCAGAAATAGGATGTGACGATTTTCCATGGGCCGAGTAAGAAGAATACATGTCCCCTGGGCGAATTTTGGTGCCACGATCAAACTTAACAAAAATATGATCTGCTTTGTGGATAAACGTTCTTTCATTAGGAATTGCTGAAATTTTTCCGACATCCGCCAAGATATTGGAGGTAATAAAAGTATTAAGGTAGTACCCTTCGCTAAAATCAAATTTTACTTTGGAAAATTTATCAAATCCAGAAGGATCATACTCCACTCCCGGTTCTTTAATAGTGATATCCGTTACTGGAGGTTGATAGCTATTGTACTCCTTTACCAAACTTTTATCTCCACGTGTTTTTAGATCATCGTAGGTAGATTCTGAGGCATACTGAAAATATACCCCTTGATCAATCAATTTTTTACGCTCATCCGACCAGGCCGCACCATCCCCAAGTTCTCCGAATTGACTTAGATCCTGTAGGCCATTGGCAGGCGCACTTGTTTCTTCTTTCCCATCGAGGCCATTGACACTAACTTGTGGTAGAGTATCCGCAGTTCCAGTGTCAAATGCCAATTCCATTCCTGGTTCAATTTGATGAGGATTAGTTATTGTAGGATTTAATGACCAAATTTTTGAATAATAAAATCCTGAACCAAAAAGCTTTTCCGAAATTTTCCACAGCCAATCACCTTTTTGAACAATATACTTCTCACTTTTTGACTGCATTGCAATCTCATCCCACTCTTTGCTGGAAATCTTGCCTGAAACAAATTTCGACAACTCTAGCAGTTGCCTCTCCTCATCTCCCACATCAAAAATTTCAATTTCCTCTTTTTTCTTTTCTCCCTCTTCATTAACGATGACAACTTCGTTACTACTTTTTTCTACTTCTAATGCCGTGGCCGTTGCCTCCGTTGTTGATTCTAGGGAGTCTGTTGGTTTTGTATCAACGACGGTTGTTGCATCCGGCGCCAAAGCTTCACTCTCTTTAGTAGCATCACCAATATCATTTTTTATTGATTCCAAATCATCAATTTCTTCTATGGTCGAAATATTCAAATCCTCATCTCGGGCCTTTTTCATCCGTTCTTCGTGTTGCTCTAAAATTTTGTCATCTTCAGCATCTAATAATTCCAATCCACCCTTTTCAACGATAGTGGTTCCACTAGCGATGCTATCGATTAATTCTCCCTCCATATCAGCGGAACTATCTTGGGCCCAAGAAAATTCAAGTGGAACAGCGATGAACGCCAATAGAAAAACAGACGGAATAAAAAATTTTATGGCCATCCTCTCTTAAAATCCTTTCAAAAGTTATGACGCCTCAAAAAACTTCATAAGCACCGAGTAGTATTGCTCCTGCTTCTTACCCAGTTTTAATTTATTACTACACTCAATAAGCCGGCCTAGAGTTTTTAACACCACTCCAGAAAAGGCATAATTAGCAATAATATCTTCGTAGACTTGCATGGCCAAATCGTACTCCTGTTGAAAAAACAACATCTCTCCCACTTGATATTTGGCCCGTACTTTTATCTGTAAAACTGAAGAATTTTCTAAATCTTTTAAATACCCAATGGCCTGATTAAATTTCTTTTGCTCAACTAGCTTCAAGGCCTTACGCAATTGAACAATCTGGGTCTCCACTGTCAAACTATCCAAATTGGCCGCTGGAGCAATTTTTTGATTGGCCCCACTGCCATCAGAAAAAACGTCCACTGTATCATTTAAGGCGACACCATTAGAATTTACCAGATCATCTTTCAAAGCAGATAACTTATCGCTGGGCGGATATTTCTTATTCTCTACACCACTTTCCGCCTCGGCATCAACGACCACTTCGCCATCACTCTCTTTTTCTCTAACTACTTTTAGCAATTTCTCGTACTTCGTCATCAATTGATCGTACTGCACTTTGGGTACGGTCTCCACTGTCTGCGCTTCTCCCTCTTTGCCAACCTCTGATGACCTATTGAACAAGCTACAACTAAAAAGCAATGGTAGTACTAACGTTACCAATATAACTCTCACTCTAAGCGTAAAAAATAGATTTAAAAAAAGTCTTGCCACAAATCACTCTTCCTTGATGACGGACAAAATCACTTGACTTATAATCCATTCTAATGGAAGTCTAAATTAAGTCAATGGGTATGAATTTCAAATTAATTCTCCATGATTGTCGCAAAAAATAGGAGAGATATTTTGTCTACTACACTTATAAGCAGCAACAAACTTTTAGTAAAAATTATCATCCGCCTGCATAAAAATAATTCGGCCTTTGTCTATTTTACTTTGGAGGCCAATGAAGGAATTTCTTTTTATTCCACTCTCGATTCCTCTCCAGATGATCAGTTTCGTGAAATTGAAATGTTCTGTGATCAAAGTTTAGAAGCAGAACTTTTACATATCCTAGATAAATTAAAGGAAAAATTTCCCATTGAAATATTAGAACACTCCACTATTTCGGATAACTTCACTCATGCAAACAACCTCTGAATATACTTATTTATTTATTTCCTTTTTGGCACTACGCACTCTGATCGAGCTATATTTAAAAATCAGGCAGCGACAGCACATTATTAAACATCGCTCGATGGTACCGACTCAATTTCAACAAACTATCTCCCTAGCAGATCATCAAAAGGCCGCCGACTACAATGTAACTAGAATCAATAGCTCTTTTTTCTTTTATCTTTTGGACCTGGCCTTGCTGTTAGCTTGGACTTATGGAGGCGGACTGAATTATCTAGATTATCTTCTACATCCTCTTAATTTATCTCCACTACATCAGGGGGTACTTTATCTTTTTTCTTTTTCTCTTATTTCTGCCATCATAGATTTGCCCCAAACTCTCTATGCAACTTTTGTCATTGAGAAAAAATTTGGTTTTAACAAAACAACCCCAAAGCTTTTCATGCTTGATCTTTTAAAAGGAGTCATCCTCTTTGCTGTTTTGGCCACTCCTCTACTCTACTCTCTACTTTTTATTTTTGATTTCATGGGAAATTTATGGTGGATCTATGCTTGGGCCTTTCTGGCCATCTTCCAATTAATTATGGTCTGGCTCTATCCGTCACTCATTGCCCCTTGGTTTAATAAATTTGCTCCCCTCAACGATACTGAGATTACGGACAAAATTAGCAATCTTCTTGATCGATGCAAATTAAAAAACAGTGGTATTTTCACCATGGATGCCTCTAAAAGATCTTCTCATGGAGACGCTTATTTTACGGGCCTTGGTAAAAATAAACGCATCGTTTTTTTTGATACCCTTATTTCCACACTCTCACCCAATGAAATTGTGGCCGTACTAGCACACGAACTAGGCCATTACAAAAAAAAACATATTCTGCAGCATCTAATAATTTCCTCCTCGTCATCACTTTTGGGTTTTTTCATCTTGGGCCAAGTTCACCACATACCACTATTTTTCTCCACTCATGGAGTGATCAATAACGTCAACTATTTAGCCCTTTTACTCTTTGTACTAATTTCCCCAGTCTATACTTTTTTTATCACCCCACTATTTTCTTTTTTATCGCGAAAAAATGAGTTTGCGGCCGATCGCTTCGCCAGCGAAAATAGCAACGCCCAAGATTTAATCGCAGCACTTACCAAGCTCTATAAAGATAATGCCAGCACACTGACTCCTGATCCATTATACAGTGCGATCTATCACTCTCATCCTCCGGCACAAATTAGAATTGAAAAATTACTGAAACTCTCTTAAAAAACTCTCGATACTATTTAGCTTACTCATCATGGCCTTGTCATCACAGGGCATGGCATTAAAGTCTTCCCAGTTGTATTCTTGTGTTTGATGATTTGGATAATCTATCCCGGCATTAACCGTCGAGAGATTGGGCCGAACATATTTCAAGGCAAGATGCTTCAAAATAAATGGGCCGTTTAATCGGCCGTCATAGAAGAGTATCCCATGAAATGTTATTGGCAACATAAAACGGCCGGCCTCAAGCGATAATGGATTTTCCACAAAGGCCACTGGATGGCCATTCATATCGTATAGCGTGGCCTGAAAAATATAATCACCCTTTTGATAAATTTGATATTTTGCCTCGAATTCCAAATCACCATCTTCTGTCAACCGCTCGGTAATTTTATTTTTAAATTTGGCCTGACGATATTGCAAAGCAAAAGAATCAAAAAAATAGAGCGATGGCCTTTTTTTTACTCTGGTATCATTATCTGGCAGCACGGTAGCTTCTACTTTAACAAAATAATTTCCCACCAAATTTTCGGGCGATAATTCTGGTAATATCAGTTGGCCATTATAGCTATAACCGAGGCCCTCTTCTCTTGATTCATTAAAAGCAACTGCTGTGACAAACTCTTTTTTCTGATTAAATACTTCTGCCTTAATGCTGGCGGGAACGCGCCCATTTTTCTCTGTTACTGACAGCGCAAATTCAACCTCCTCTTCGGCAATAGTATAATAATTTTGTGTCCTACTGCCAGAAATTGCGTACGCCCCCATTAAAGGACTCTCTCCTTCGGCCGGCCCATTAGAATTAGGAATGGGCAACGGTTGCCAAAAAGTTCCATTTTTTCCTTCTGGCCTGGCCAACGGATCTTTTTGATTTTTACCCAACGGAATAAGATTCGGCGGATAAATTGAAGTACGTCTATAACGTTTCACGCTCTCTGCCAAAGCATCTTTGTCTGCAACATCTAATGGAGCATTTTCTAGCTCTGCCAAAATTTTTTTTACTAGTTCTTTTTTCTTTTTCAACTTTTCGGCAACTTCTTTCTTTTTTGCTTCTTTATTTAACTGTCGTCGCTTTTTTAAATCCTGTAGATTTCTAATTTTAACATCTACAATTTTTTGGTAATCTTCTGCCGTTAAGCTTTCCGAAAAATCATCCTCTGTTTCCCTTCCACTGCGAAAAGAAGTAGATTCCAAATGCGTCTTTCCCCACCCTAAAACATCCGATTTCAAAATAGTTCGCATAGAAAAGGGAGTTCGTTCTCTGGCCGCATAGGTATAATCAGTCATAATAGATTTCAATGAAGTATACTGAGAAGTAACAAAAATCGATAGCAATATGGCCAGCAACAGAGCAATTCCCACTTTAGTTCTCATCGTAAACTCCTCTTAGTAGTTCCCGATCACGAACCAAGTCAGAATGGGAGTGTTCATCTGATCTAAAAAAATCAATAAAGTAATCATTATTAATTTTATTGCATTCTCCTTCAACGTCCGTAATGGCCACTTCATTTTCGCAGGCCATTGCTGAGGCCAAAGGCACCACTCCATCACTTCTGCTGCTTTCTTTATTTTGATAACGCTCCTCCCATGTAAGTCCACTTCCCCTCAGCAGTTCAGCCACTTCTTCTCCATACTCTCGATCATGAGTTCCAAATACCAAATAAATTGGTACCCCCGGAGAATTAATAATCGAAGAGGGATGATATATTTCTGCGGTGGTCATGGAGAGGATACATTTTTCACCGACAAGCTTAGTAATTGCCTTTGATTTTCCACTCGCGCAGACATAATCCATCAGAGGAGTTCCACTAAAGGCCCCTCCAAAGCTATATACTGCGATTGTTGCCTGATAAATTCTAACAAAATTATGCTGAGGATATAAATCTGCATAGCGACGGCCAAGCCCCAAAATGTAATAGACTACCGCCGATGAATAATCATATGTTCGAAGAAAAATTGGTGCTTTTTTACATTTGCTAATCTCTGCTACCAGCTTGGGGGCCAAATCTTCTGCTGCATTTTCTAACTCTAGTGATGAATTCCAATTTATATAATGCGGTAAATTATCCCACGATCCCAGCTTAGCATCCCGTCCGTGAATATAAATATTGCAAGGCCCCGCGCCATAAGCAAAAGAGATCAATGATGTCCAAAAAAAAGTGGCGCAAAGAAATAGGAGCGATTTCATGCATATCATGCATACTCTTCGGTATAAGGAGGATTTTTTATTATAGCTATCAAGGCAATTTTAAATACGTACGTACGACGCGAAGGAATCTCTCTGCGAGTTTGCTTGCGCATAGAAAATTCGTCTTGTAATTAAAAGCAAGCACATAAGTAATTGTAATTGCGTGTTGTGTTAAAAATATTAATATCGGTGTTAATATTTTTAATATCTGCATTGACAAAATAAACATGCATGGGTAGTTTACATAAATCATTTAAGGAGATTTCGTATGGAAGCAAAGACAATATGCCCCATGTGTTCAGCGGGCCTAAAAATAAAAGTACTTGAGTGCAGCTCATGCCAATCAGGACTTACGGGCAATTTTGATTTCCCCAAAGGTGGCCAGCTTGATGATGAGATTTTTAATTTTGTCAAAGTTTTCATATATGCAGAAGGCAACATCAAAAAGACTGAGGCCATTTTAAATTGCTCCTATCCAAAAATCAAAAATCTATTAAAGCAGGCAAAAAAATCACTGGGCATTTCGGAAGGCCCAGGCAGCAATTCAACTACCCCAGATGAGAGAAAACATATTCTAAATATGCTCGATGCGGGAGAAATTTCATTTGATGAGGCGATGGAAAAAATAAAAAACAGTCAAATATAAGGAGATAAAACATGAGTTACAAATTATTAAGTGGTGATGTTCTAAAATTAGATGTGGTGTTACACAATAACGATTTACAAATTATGACAGAAAATCGTGAAGATGTAGCGATTGAAACTCCAAGCTTGCGACGAAATAGTGCCGAGGAAGCATTTCGCATTGAGATAATTAATGAGGTTTTAATTATTAAAGAACAAGATGTTCGTAGGCCAAGCGGCCTTGGATTTAATAGTGGAGGAGAAATAATTTTACGAGTTCCCGCTAAGGCCAAAATTGAAGGAGCAATTGTTACATATAACGGAGACATTGAAATTGAGGAGATCTCTTTTAATGGTTTAATAAAAACACATAATGGGGACATTTCAATAGAAGAGCTAAATTCGAAAAAACTTGAAATTTCTGTTGCTAGTGGTGATATTTCAATTCCCAATGGCCACTTTCAGGAAGTATCGATAAAAGCACTATCTGGCGACATTGAAATAGGAAACGCTCATTTTGATTTGATTTGTAACTCTAATGTGTCCACCATATCTGGAGATATTCAGGTAGAGATCGTTGAGTATATTGGCAACAATACATTATTGCTACAATCCGTAAGCGGGGACATAGAAATTAACGGCAATTATCCAAAAGATAAAGTTCTGTCACAAACTGTGTCAGGAGACGTTACGAATAACGACTTCTCCGTTAATTTTGAAGGTATTGTTGGAGATGTTGCGAAAAAAATTAAACGAAAAGTAAAAGAGGCCATTTCTGGTAACACTGATGACCGAGGAGATGTAATCCGAGTACTCGATATGTTGGATGCCGGAAAAATTGATGCTGATAAGGCCGAGCAGTTAATTAAAGCAATGAGAGGATAGGAGGTGGATATATTTATTAATTTATAAGGAGAAATGTATGGAAGAGCGCACAAGAATTTTATCAATGTTAAAAAATGGAAAGATTTCTGAAAAAGAGGCGGAGCGTTTATTAGATGCTATCGGGGATAACGCAAATAAATTCAGCGAAACCAAGGCGGCCAGCAAAATTGATGTAAAAAATTTAGTTGGTAAACTTTGCATTGAGGTTAATAGTGCAGATGGAGATGATGTTATGGTAAAAATCCCCTTAAAACTGGCACCTCTTGGCCTAAAAATGATGCCCAAGCAAACTTATGAGCAAATGAAAAAAGATCATGGTATTGATCTGGCCGAACTTCTAACTCACATTGACGAAATTGCTGGTGAACTAGATGAGGATATTGTCAATGTAAACAGCGCCAACGGAGACAAAGTTCGTATCTACGTTAAAAAATAGCTAGCTATTTTTTAGTTCTATGAAAAATTATAACTGGCACATAAATGTGTTTTCATTTACCAACTCATCTCTATGCGCCAGTTTTGACTACTTAACACCATTCTCTCTCAAAAATGGGCCATATTTTTTATCTTCAAAGGCGATATGATTATTCAACCAATCCTTTAAAAATTGCATTACCTCGCGAGACATGGCCACTTTTCCGCTTTTAAAATCCGCTTGCAAGGCCTTCGCCTTATCCGTTAATATTTTATGCTCACTGATATGCTTGGCACTATCTGGATATTTGTATTTAGCAAAATATTGTTCCTCGGTCGCAAAATGAGTTTTGGTGTAATTGACCAAATCACCAAAAATATTTCCAAGAATCTCACTACCCTTGCCTTCAGTCATGGCCGCGTACAATTTGTTTAAAAGATCCACTAATTTTTTGTGCTGATTATCTATAGAGTCAATTCCCACACTCAAAGAAGCTGTCCAGTCGATCAAGTTTTTCATCGCTATTACCTCCAAATTTAAGAAAATATTAAGACCACTGTCACATTCTACTGCGAGAAAATATTTTGGCATGATGGAAAAAATTTCCGAAGGAATATATAACCGAAACAGTCTACTAGTAAAGATCGCAAAACGATGAGTAGATACTCCAATCATTGTGATGAATAACTCCATGGACTGACCAAAATTGAGGAAACTTCAATTGAATCAGTGAACGAATTCCACTACCTCTGGCCACTAAAAAAAAGCGATCGCTTTTTAATTTTGCCAAAAGTTTTTTTAAAATAACACGAACATCCAGAGGAGAACTAAAATCGTACATAAAATATACATCTGCAGGAGGAATAGCGAATTCATCTTCTAGGATATTTTGCTGAATCATAACACAGCGATCCAGTTGGAGATGCTCCCACATTCGCCGCGCTTCTGCCGCTCGAGTTTCCATAATTTCATACGCAATAAATTCGGCCTGTGGAAAAATACCTTTCATCACTATTCCAATACGTCCATAGGCCGCGCCAAAATCTACTATGGTTTTAGGGTTGTATGGCCGTAGTATATTTAAAAAGTGCCATATTTCAGAATATGGAGTTTGTAATACTTGAGGGTGCAGTCCAATCCAAGTCTGCGTTCCCTCAAAATGTTTTTTCCTTTCGTCCGCTGCCGGCCGATAATAGGCGCAATATGATTGCAAATGTTTTTGCTCGATTCGCCCAATGCGGTAGCCTAAAATTCTATCAATTCGCTTTGATTGTTCTTTGGGTGAAATGCCTTTGGGAAGGATAAAGAAGTTTTCGTTAGCGACCATTTTTTGTAATTCTGTGGCCGAAGATTTTTTCTGGGAAAGGGCAACAAAGTCGAACGCATCATCCGCTTTGGCCTCTTGTAATTGGTTCGTGATATAAATTCCTTTGGCCAAATTGTGCCGTGATTGTCCTGTCACCTTAGCACTGTAATAATTACAAGTCTAGTTAGACAATCGATCCTCTGTGTTATAGGTATCTCTTATAATTTATATCAGCACCTTTTTATGAATACTATTTTGCTATTTTTAGTCTCCATCACAACTCTCTTGTGGGGAAATTCTGCGTCAGCGTCAGCGGCAACTACAACCTTTGCAGAAATTTTAAAGATGGCCTTGGCCCGTAATGTGGAAATTAAAAAAATCGACAACAATATTGCCACTGAAAACTTGTACTATCGCCTGTCTCTTAAAAAACTTTTTTTGCCCCAACTTGATATGAAAATATCCGGTGGAGAGGCCATGCAACATCTCAAAGATCCCTCCACTTTTGATCTGGCCACCACTAATATTAGAACCCCTTTTGCTCTTTCTGCTGGCCTACTTGCTCGCTATGATCTCTTCAATGGACTTGCCGATGTTAATGGAAAAAAAATGGCACAACTCTCTTTGCAGCAAAGCAAGGATCTTTTGAAAATGCAAAAAGCGCAACTTACTTACGAACTGCGGAAAATTTTTTTAGATCTCTCTATGGCCGAACGCACTTTGGCCCTCATCGGGGAAGAGGTTGCGGTAGATAAAAAACTATTTGAAATTACCACGGCAAAATACAAAAGCGGCCATATTTCTAAAGAGGAATATTGGCGGGCCAATCTAGAATATATTGAATCGCAAGAACGTCTTGCTAACCAAGAAGAGTTAGTAAAAAATTTAAAAATAGCTCTATTTGATCTGATTTCGAATGAACAAATACAGGAAAAAGAGACCTTAAAACTATCACTAGAAAATTATGAAAAATTGGATGGCAAAACAAACGATCTTCTAACCGCCATCCTCACTCAAAAAGAAGATCAATTAATTGGATCTTTTCTATCCGCCTATCAGCAAACATCTTCTAGTGACTATCAAAACTTATCTAAACAGATGGCCATTAGCGAGATGAACTATAAAATATCCCGGGCAGATTTTCTTCCTAAAGTTTATCTGCTGGCCGACTATAATCAGAACTTTGAAAATATACGAGATCACGCTCTAGATAATTCCTATTCTTCTTATGGAATTTCCCTCAACCTTGAGGTTCCCCTATTTAGCAGCTTCGACTCTTATGTAAAAAGCAAAGAATCTTACTATCTTTTTTTAAATTCAACTTATGACTTGGCCCAAAACAGTTTTGCCGTTAAAAATAAAATCTCCAAACTTTGCAGCAACCTTCGTGCCTACGCATCCTCTTACCAGCTTGTGCAAAAAAAACATGAAATCCAAGGTGAGATCTATCAAAATATGTTCAAGCGCTATAGCGCTGGGGCCATTGCCATTCAACTGCTCATTGACGATAAAATTAAGTTACAACAATATGGCCTGCAGCTAGCAGAAGAGATTCATAATATAAAATTAACAGAGCTAGAGTTAGATAAAATATCTGGCGAAATTAACCGTTATTGGGAGCAACTATGAAACAAATAATACTTGCCATCGTTTTTCTGGCCTGTGCTACTAATCTATTTACTCTGCAGGCCAGCATCAGGCCTAAGGGTAAAAAAGAAAATCTCCCCAAAGTTTACACGCAAAAACTAAATATTGCAGAACTAAGTAACGAAGTTACCTATTGGGGCCACTTAGCTCCGGCCAAAGTCGCTAAAATTTATTCTCCTATAGATGGTATCGTGGTTGATCAAATTATTCAGAGAGGAAACTTTGTGAAAAAAGGAGAAATTATCTCTATTATTAAGCAAAATATTGTAGGACTAGATTCTCTACCACTTAAAGTGCGAGCGCCAATGGATGGATACCTCTTTGAACAGGCCATTTCGGAAAACTCTTTTGTGACACAGAACACTCTTTTATATCAATTATACGATCCGCAGGAATATAAGTTAAAGCTTCATTTACCCCCTGCTGATGCCAAGCTTATCAAAATAAAAGATAAAGCGGCCATAACCGTTGATGATAAAAATCTAGAAGGATTTGTCACTATCGTTAATCCTTTTCTTGATTCAGATACTGGAACCATGGCCATTGAACTCTTGCTTTCCAATCAAGAAAACCTCCTGGCCCCGGGAATGGTGGCAGCTGCTAAATTTAATTTCAATAAACACTCAGGATTTTTGGTCGATGAGCAATATATCAAAAAGCAAGGAGATAAAAATGTCCTTCGTCTTCTAGAAAAAAACAACCTGGTGACGCTTGCAGAAGTGGAGATTAAAAGCAGTATCCGAGGGAAGGTAGAAATTACTGCGAACACTCTGGTCGACGGATTAACCATAATCACCAAATCATCCGTTGAACCCTTGGCCGAAAAACAAGAAGTAAACATCTTTTCCAATTCAGCAAAGTGATATTATTATGATCAGCAAAATTATTAACAACTCTTATTCGTTGTTCCTAATTTTAATCTGCCTTCTTTTACTGGGCATCTATTCTATTTTTGATCTTCCCGTAAAAATGTATCCTAACATGATCAAACCATCTCTCAATATCAGCTTCGGCAACAATAAATCAGTAGTCCCCAGTGATTCGCAAAAACGCTATGGCCAAACCATCGTGGCACAAATTGCCGCCATTCCAGAAATTGATTCCCATCGTGTTACCTACTCCGATAATTACTCATCCATAGAATTAGATTTTAAGTGGGATGTAGATGAAGAAGAAATGCGCTCACGCCTAAAAGTCATTCTTGATTCTGTCAAGGCCGCTGAAGGAAGAAATTTCTGGTACAACATCTGGTCGCGCGGCCAATCTGCTGGCCAAATGTTGCTCGCCATCTCCCACAACAAATTGGGATCTCTAGAGCTACAAGAACTATTAAACCGTTCACTAATTCCTCAAGTAAAAAAAGTCGAGGGTGTAGAGCAAGTAAACTACTGGGATAGTGCAAACTCCTATCCGTTACTGGAACTTAATCGTGATAAAGTTTTAACTTTTAATATTAGCATCCAAGAAATAGTTTCGGCCATTGAGGCCGCACTGGAAAATGTGAACGTTGGCACCTTTGGCATTGAAGACAGTGATAATCAAAAAGTATTAATCGTACCCAGTAACCTTCACTCATTCGAGGATATTTTAGACATCTCTTTACGCAAAGATCTGGACAATAATATAAATCTGCGCATTAGAGACATCGGGAAAATAATAACCAAAACCACTACCCGAGACTCGCTTTATAATTTAAATGGAATTCCGGCAAACTACTTAAGTATCCGCATATCTTCTATTGCTGATGTAAAGAAAACTTGTCGTCTGGCCATTGAAGCACTTGAGCATTTCAAATCAAATAATGCGGATATAAGTTTTCGACTACTTGTTAATCCCGCCACCTTTATTGACGAAGCGATCATAAATTTACTAATCAATGCTCTCATTGGTGGAATAATTGCAGTTTTAATAATGTATCTTTTTACTGGCAATATGAGAAATACCATTATCGTGGGAATTTCCATTCCGGTTTCTGTAATTATCTCTTTTATTTTAATGAAGCTTTTTAACCTGACCATCAACATCATCTCCCTGGGCGGTATGGCCATTGGCCTAGGCATGGTTTTAGATTGTTCCATTGTTTCTCTGGAAAATATTATTCGCCATTTGCGGCAAGAACGCCACCGTCCAATTATCGCAGTCATTGATGAAGCAGTGGGCGAAGTGGCCATGCCGATGCTCTCCTCTACTCTTACTACCATTGCCGTTTTTTTTCCCATTATCTTGACTGCTTCTTATACCAAGGCCATTTTAGGCGATCTATCCAAGGCCATTGTATTTAATCTGTCTGTCTCTTTGCTGGCGGCCATAACTATAGTTCCTATTCTTTTTTATCTGCTTCCTAAAAATGTCGATCAAAAGGACACCACCAAATTTAGTGATTTTTTGCAAAAATATTATGTGCGTTTATTAGATTTTATAATTAGCAGTAAACGACAAAGCATTATTACCATTGTGTTAGCAGTCACTGTTTTTTCCGCCTCTCTTTTGCTTTTCCCTAAGATTAAAAAAGAGATCATCGCCACTCCGGCCACAACACTATTTGATATTTCCATGGAATTCCCTGGCAATCGTGATATTGGCTTGACCAAAAAGCATGTAGCGCGAGTTGAGGCCTATCTAAAGGCCAAAGGCGAAATCGTAAACTTTTTTACCTACATGTGGAATCCTGAAAATGGATTTATTACCGGAGAACTGCGCAATAAATCGCTCTTTGAACCACTAAAAAAAGAGTATGAAAAAAAATTTCCGCCGCTTCCAGATTTTAACTCCTCTCCTAACAAATGGGACCCCGGCGGCATGCCAATCCCTTACCATACAGACTTTCTGGTCCACCTGATTGGTTCTACCACTGACGAAGAAGTAAGCTCCTTTGCTCAAACACTGCAAGCTGAAGTTAGCAGCAAACTCAAGACATCAATTCGTCACTTACCTCACGAAGCACGCAATGAATCTATTAATATGCGCTATCGGCCTTGGGCCTTACCCTTGGAAGTAACACGAGCGCAATCTTTTATTAAGGCCGCCTCCCAAAACGGAATCTATATAGACCAGGTTATTGATAAAGGCCGGCTTAATTCTCTCTATTTATCTTTCCGCCCAGAGCAACTGGCCAATGATGTTTCTGAACTATCTAATCTTCCAGTACCCTATCAAAATAAAATTATTCCCCTAAAGGCCATTGCCGATATCTCTCTCGAAAGTAGTAAGGCCTGGCCAATTAATTTTATTAACAACGTCCGCGCTCACGAGCTATATATCAATTTTAACTCCGCAGATGGGCCGCTTTCTGATACCGCCAAAAATAAGTTGATAAATAAGGCAAAAAAAATAATTGACGGTGCTGACCGCCCACTGGATTTACAAATTGAATATCCGACACCTAATCCAGAAATTGATCGTGCTTTTGATAGTTTTAAAATTTCACTGCTAGCGGCAATTATTCTTGTCTTTTTAATTATTGCTCTCTCTTTTAATTCCATTAAATACCCACTAATTATTCTCTCCACCATTCCACTGGCCGTAACGGGAGTACTGTTTGGATTATTTATTACCGAAAGTACCGTTTCATTAAACTCTATGTTAGGAACCATTCTGCTGGCCGGCCTTGTCGTCAACAATGCTATTTTGCTAATAGACTTCTATCTCAATCACAAGAAGGCCTCGCTCGCGGCCAATATTACCCTATCTATTAAAGAGGCCGCCCGATTACGCTTGCTCCCGATTCTAATGACCACCACTACCACGCTACTTGGGGCGTTGCCAGTGGCCTTGGCCTTGGGAGAGAGCGGCGAGATTTTACGGCCGCTTGGAATATCACTATTTTTTGGATTGTTTTTTTCCACCCTTATAACTCTCTTTTTAATTCCGGCCATACTTAACTTAAGTGATGGTTAATATATGTAGTGGATGCAATTCCAAATAGTTTTACCTGTCAAAAATTTTTACAGTGGCATGCACTGGTATGTAATTGTGGGCAATAGTCCGTCAGGCCCCCAAAAAGCTGCTAGCATTGTCGTATGAGTAATAAACTTAACAAACTCTTCTCCCTTTGGACCATCATTGTACTAACCAACTTAACAATCATTGGTAGCATCAGCGCCCAGGATCATAAAAAAGATAATGCGGTAGATCTCTCACAGGCCGATCCTAATTATAACTACTACCTTTTGACACACGTTAAATATCAAAAGGCCGGAGAGTGGATATATCATAATTTTAGAAACAAAAAAATTGAGGCCAGACGTATTACTCCCAAGCTGGGATATACCGATCTTTTTTGGAGCAACCAAGAGGTAAACCAGGATACAAATGATGCGATTATCACCTTAGAGACACTCTTTCTCTATGATTATGTTGTTGTTGGTACTGACTTATATGGAAAACAGATACTACAAAACAAAACCTGGTCAAAGAAGGCCGGTACTCGGCCACACAGTCCGGCAGATATGAATACCGTTTGGAGTAAAAATATTTTTATGGCCAATAAAGTCCCCGACAAAATAATTCGTCAAATTGGCGATCGAACTTTTATAATAACGGTTACCTTCATGGCCATTAAAAAGAAATAGCTATGGCCACATTGTTTTCTGTTCTCGATATTTTCCATCGGACATTAACTCTTCTGAACTAACCACCTCTAAAGAATCTTTGTTATTGTTTACTACTACATCCCAACTTGAGGATTTCTCAAAAACTTTTTTCCCGCTCTCTAAGTTAAAAAACATCGTCAACTGTCCATGCACTCCCTTATTCCAAAATGTGAGCAATAGCGGAGCATCATATTTGGATATTTGCTCAATACGATAATATAAAAATCCTTCTGCGACAGATGTTTCTTCCAGTAACCGCATTGCGGTATGATTTTTAGCAAAAAAAAGTTGATGGGCCAATTCGTTCTGCTGTACCACTATTTTGTAATAATCATCTTCCAGCAAAAACTTCCCATAAAACGCAATTTTTTTCTCATCAAAAAACTTCACAGCTTCATCTGGCATTATGGCCAATACAAAATTGAAAAAAATGGCACAAACTACTATCAAAATTTTCATAAAAACTTCCCTATTTTACACCCATACCAAAACACTTGTAAGGAGTGTCGCTGGCCTTTAGTGTTTGCATACAGGGCAAACATTTGTTGACAACGTTATTTAAATACTCTGAAGAATTGTCTTGATCATAACTATATACCCCCGCCATAATTGCCTCTCGAGCAGACAGTAATTTATTTTTACTCTTATATTTTAGTTCCACCTTGTCTTTGATTTTAAAATTTAATATTCGCATTGCTGCCTCGATCTGCATTTCGACACTGCCACTCATTAGTTCAAATAGATTCCGGCGAGAAATACCACGATCGACATCCACGGTAGTAAAAGGCAGGTGGCCGACGGAATGAAGAAAATCAAAAGTACCTCTGGTTATTTGGCCCAACCCATGTGCGGTTGAAGACATTACCGGGGTATTTTGACAATAGCTGTAATTGAAATCATGAGGATCAAGGTAAGTGGCCGTCTCTTGATAAACTATGCACGTAACTAATTCAGCAGAAAGATGAGGGTTAATAACATGTGGATCGCGAAGATCTTTTAGTAGTGCCGCGCCTAAATTTTGGCCAGGGCCATTTACTGCATGGGAATTCTCTTTAAATGATCTAAAGGCCTTTTGCGCCAAGGCATAGACCGCTTCACTTCTTTCCTGCAAATTTTTATCTCGCCATAATAACTTATTACCATGAACTTTCGCTATCAGACGCTTGCGTTCTGCTTCGCATTTTTTGCGGCCTAGTTTGCGTAAAGTGCCTCTATTATCTAAGTACGTTCGATAACTATTTAATCCGTTTGCAGATCACGTCCAATCTCTTTCCCTGCACTTAAATTGTAATACTTTTTGCTAACTCGATATTTGGGATAATCTAGTTCATTTCCATAACGATCGATATAAATTAATTCATGATACCAACAATCCGGCCGGCCATTACAGCCAACTCGATTGCTTACTACCACTTTTGAACCATCTTCTAACATCATTTCCCGAACAATATCCACCTGTCCGGCAATTGTTGAATCAAATTCCACTTTTAAAGAGAGAGATAGGGTCTGAATATATTTATTGGTCTTTTCTGCCATGACCTGCTTACTTCCTATTAAGATCATCCCAAAACTGGCCACTATAAAAAATATTTTAGCAATTCCCATAATGCGTCTACTCGGCAATGGCCGAATTATCTTCAAAAATTTAGAAATCTTTGCCTTATCGCTAAGCATATTTTGCCGATTAATTTTTTTCAAACCCAGAACTATTTACCCGACCATATTTTTTATTGAAAAAAAAATTGAGGCAAGTTACCCTAGCCTTATTATGTTATGTTGAATAACTGTGAAGGAATAGTAATTAATTATGAAAAGCATATCAACGAAGCTCCTCTCTCTGTTTATCTCCATAATAGCTATTTGTGCATTTATGGCCATTGCTCTGTTTTATTACTACGACAGTAAAAAAGATAAATTTTTCCACGATGAAGTTGGCCATATGGCGGAAAAAACTTTTAACCGCTTAGTACTTGAGTACCGCTTGGGCCTTGAAAGGTTTATGATGAAATACCTCAATGATGAGAGCATCTACACTTTGATCGATAAAGGGGAATATGCCTCGCTGCAGACCAACACCAACGGAATTCTTCGCGGATTGGCCTTAAGTTCTGCCGATAATGTCGCCTCCGGCATCATAACCTGGAATTTTGTTAGTCTTGATGGAAAATACAACAGTATTGCACCAGATGAAATAGCAAATCAGGGAAGAGCTCTTATTGATGAGCATGCTCGTGGCAATTGTTTTGCAACGATGCTACAAACAAAACAAGAGGGAAGTTGCTTAGAAACTACGAAAGACAATGCTCTTTATTGGATCTTTTTTCCTACCACTGACGATAATGAAAAAATTAACGGCTTTAGCGAAGTTGCCGTCTCTTTGATGCTTCCGGCCACCAAGATAAAAGAGATTTTAAACGGTGAAGTTTCTATAATTAATAACAAAAATCAAGTTATCTTTTCCACCAATCGTGAGTTTATCCCCGAAATCCAGCGCAACCTAAAAGACAAAGAGGTAGATGATATCTTATGGCAAAATAGAAATTATAAGTCTATGCTTCGCCCACTAAACTCCCAACGGCCGGATGTTGGCAACATCGCTTTTTCCATAGATGAAACAGAGAGCACCAAGACGGAAGAGGCCTTAACTCGACTTTTATTTATCGGCTTTTCAGTTGGCATGATAGCAATTATTTTCATCATCATCTTTGTTGTTAGAAAAAATATTGTTGCCCCGGTTTTACTTATTAAGCAAAAGGCGGTTGAATTGGCCGATGGTAAATTTATAAAGATTACTAATATTAACGATAAAACGGAGCTAGGGGATTGTTTGAAATCCATGAATCAAATGATTGATGTATTAAACGAAGTTAATCAGGAATTGGTAGAAATCTCCGCCCAAACTATCCGAGGCAAATTAAACTACCGAATAAATTTTGATAAATATAATGGCGAATATAAAAAAATGACAGAGGGTATCAATAAAATCATTGATGAAATTCTTCGGCCTAATGCCGAAGTTATTAAAATTTTAAAAGAGATGGAGCATGGCAATCTGAGTTTGAAAGTTTCTGGCGATTACAAGGGAGATCATGCTGTTTTAAAAGATGCTATTAATTCTACCATCGACTCTCTTAATATGACTTTGGCGGAAGTAAAAGGGGTGGTAGCACAAGTCAATAACTCAGCAGAAATTATGTCTGGACATGGAGGCAATCTAACCTCTGGTTCAAGTAGACAAGCATCATCCTTAGAAGAAATCTCTGGCTCCCTAATTCAAATCAGCTCCCAAATTGAAAGCAATGCGGGCAATGCCGGGAGCGTGGCGGTGCTAAGTGGAAACGCCAAGGTATTGGCCAATGATGGGGCCAGCGAAATGGAGCAGATGCTCAAGGCCATGGAACAAATTAGTAACTCCGGCCAGAACATCTCAAAAATTATAAAAATAATTGATGAGATTGCCTTTCAAACTAATCTATTAGCTTTAAATGCCGCAGTTGAGGCGGCCCGAGCTGGAAGTCATGGAAGAGGATTTGCCGTGGTTGCTGATGAGGTTCGAAACTTGGCCGGACGAAGTGCGGTGGCCGCCCGCGAAACCACCGAGCTAATTGAAGAGTCTTCGGAAAATGTTAGCAAGGGATCAACACTTGCAAAAAAAACCTCTTCCTCTCTTAATAAAATTGTAGAAAGCATCGAAGAAGTTAATCAGATCATTAGCGAAATTTCTATCGCCTCAAAAGAACAGGCGGAAGGACTTACTCAGGTAAATACGGGAATGAAACAAATTGAGCAAGTAACTTTTAAAAACAACTCCATAGCCGATGAATCTGCTCGTGAAGTTGAAAAACTAAAGACCTTATCTGATGATCTCGCAGCTTCTATCGATAAATTTAAACTCTTTATAACTTGAAAAAAATAACGGCCATGCAATTAAATCGAAAAAACTTTCTCAAGCTTGCCGCTTGGTCCTTCAGCGTTTTTTTCTTCGGCCTAACCCTTTCTATCCCCACTATAAAAATAAGAAGTCGACAAAAAAAAATACGACTTCTTTTAGAAAATATTAATAGTGGTGCAAATCTATTTGATGAGGTGATTATAGTAAAAGATCTAAACATGCTTCGCGCTTACCTCCGACGGTGTACTCACCTAGGTTGTCCATTAAATATAAATAGCGATGGAACACTCATCTGTCCTTGTCATGGATCACAATTCAATCTGGCCGGCATGGCCGTTACGGGCCCGGCCACAAAAAATCTCACTGAATTAGCAATAAAGATCGATCCTGAAAAGAAATTTGCCGAGGTCGAATATGAACTTCTTTAAAAAGTTCAATCATAAAATAATGGGCAATTTCGGAATGCTCTCTATTTCAGCACTCTGGCTGGCCATTCTTTCCGGCCTTCCGCTAATTATTTTTTATGATGTTCGGGCGCCCTATCTGAGCATCCAAGAAATTCTTATTCGCTATCCAATAATCCAACTATTTCGCTCTATTCATTACTGGTCGGCACAATTGTTAATTATTTTTGCCATTTTTCATAGCGTCGAAATGATGATTGGAATTAACGCTAAAGAAAAAAATAAAATCATTTTTTCCACTTGGTGGCCCGCGGCCTTTGCCTTTCCTATTCTTCTTTTCATCATGCTCTCTGGATACATCCTCAAAGGAGATAGCGAAGGAAAACTTGCCGCACAGATTTTTTCTGAACTTTTATGGCCTCCCGTAAAATATTTTCTTTTGGGCAACACCAATAATAACGGATGGCAAACCCTCTACTTGCAGCATGCTTCAATGGCAACTATCTTGCTATTGGCCGCAGTCTTGGCCCATGCCAAGAGAATTTGGCCGTCCTTCTCTGATTGGCCAATCGTCTCTTTCTTAGTTGTCCTTCTGGCAATTTTTTTTCCAATCGGTTTGCATAGTGAGTTTTATTTAAAAACCCAAGGCCCATGGTATTTTCTTCCTCTTCAAGAAATTCTGCATTGGCAAAATGATCCCGCAATCTTGCCATATATTCTGCTAATACTTTATCTTTTCTTTTTTTTCTTTCCTCGATTTTCTTGGCGCTTGCGTTCTTTGCTTAAATTTTTTTTCTCTCTCTTTGGCCTAATATTCATTTCACTTATCTTTTTTGTTTTCTTCTTTCGAGGCGCTTATTGGGCCATTACTATTCCCAAAGACCCCTGGCCTAACACCAATATTTACAACTCCATTTACAGCTACTTCCCGGATAAAAAAGCAATCACCCAAGATACTCCAAGGGTGAATGGCCGCAGCGAGGGTTGTCTTCTTTGTCATCAACAAGAATTTGGTTTTGCAACCTCACATAATCCAAAGGCCATTGGATGCAGTAGTTGTCATTTGGGAAATATTTTTTCTGCCAATAAAACCACTGCCCACCAAAATATGATTCTTCTTCCAGGGAACATTAATAATATAGAGCAAGCACGCTTGACTTGTGGGGCAACTAATTGTCACGCCGAAATTGTTGAACGTGTAGATAAATCACTAATGAATAGTATGCGCGGAGTTATTGCCGTTGATCGCTTTGCTTTTGGTGAAAAAAAAATCCCTAATGGAACCGACTCGGTTAAACAACTTGGCGGAAGTAGTGCCGATACTCACTTAAAACAATTATGTACCATGTGTCATCTTGGGAATGTAAAAAAAGAAAGTGGCCCAATTAACGAACTATCGCGGGGAGGCGGCTGTATGGCCTGTCATCTTAATTATGATGACGGCCAAAAAGATAATAAAAACTATCACCCTGCCCTTACTCTCCAAATTAAAAGTGAACATTGCTTTGGATGCCATAGTCGCTCTGGCCGCATAAGTACTAACTATCAAGGATGGCACGAAAGCAAACTAACGGCCGCCGAACTACCAACTCATTCCAGCGCAAGTTATCGCCTACTGGCCGATCAACGTGTTTTTGAAAAGAAGGAGGCAGATGTTCACTTTTTAGCGGGAATGGAATGCATAGATTGTCATACCTCTCGCGAAGCTATGGGTGATGGCAACATACATCTCCATCAAGAAAAACAGACAGAAATTACATGCATCGATTGCCATCAAAACGGCCCCCTTCCTACCGTCGGATGGGATCAGCTTAGTGATGAAGATCGAAAAATAATTCGACTGCGCAATAATGGGAAGGAAGAGAGACCGCGACAGTTTTTAAAAATTGGCAAAAGCAATAAAGCGCTGCCTTTTGCCTTTCTTAATCCACAAGGTGATTTAATTATGCAGGGAAAAAATTCTAAAAAAATTTTTCGCCTCAAAGGCCCGACTATTCAATGTACCCAAACCATGCCAGGACATGAACGCCTGGCATGTCATAGTTGCCACTCTTCTTGGGCCCCGCAGTGTTTAAGTTGCCACACTCAACAAAGTGGCCGCGGAATTTGGCAAGAATTTTCCGACTCCTTTCTCTCCGATGCTCCGCCCCTGGGAATCGTTCCCGGCCCAAATAATCAAGAAAAAATTGTTCCATTTATTCCCGGAATGGTTATGACGATCTCTACCGATATACCAAAGAATAAAAAATTTGTTCGCCTTTTTGCCCCCACCGTGCCTCATACCACGGGCAAAAAAAGTCGCAGCTGCATCTCTTGCCATCTCTCTAGCAATGCACTAGGGGCCGGACGCGGCGATTTATCTTATAATAGCATTGACACAACTTTTAATTTTTATCCACGCTATAGCGCTCTCTCTGATCAGCTTCCTGCCGATGCCTGGACTGCCTTTTTAAAAGATGGCCCTCCAAATTCTACCCGTATAGATGCTCGACCATTTAATCGTAAGGAGCAGCTAAAAATTTTAAATGTGGGCCTCTGCCTTTCTTGTCACCCCTACGAAGAAAAAAATATTCGCTGGATTTATCACAATTTCAAAAGATCTATCTCTAAAATGAGCAAGCGTTGCCGAATATTGCAATGACATCTTCCTATTTCTTTGATAAGAATATCTCTTATTATCCACCACATCTTGAGAAATACCTATGAATAAAGTTGAAGATTTTTATAAACTACTCCGCGAACATAACATCGATTTTTTTGCAGGAGTTCCTGATTCTTTTTTACAAAATTTTTGCGCCTATATTTCTAATAACGTCGATAGCAAAATGCACCTCACGGCGGCCAATGAAGGCGGTGCCATTGCGCTGGCCGTTGGACATCATTTGGCCACCGGGAAAATTCCACTTGTCTATATGCAAAACTCTGGGCTGGGCAATGCGGTAAATCCACTCCTTTCCTTAGCAGACCCCGAGGTCTATTCCATCCCAATGGTTTTATTAATTGGTTGGCGCGGCCGTCCTGGCGAAAAAGATGAGCCTCAACATGTAAAACAAGGCCGTGTGCAAAATGCACTATTAGAGGCGATGGAGATTAAATATCAAATTCTTGGCAATAATTATCAAGAAAGTGTTAACGATTTGATCAATTATGCAAAAGAGTCCAAGCGGCCAGTGGCATTTATATGCCCTAAAGATTTTTGGGAAAAAGAGCAATACCCTAAAGCAAACGCTGGGTATGATTATAAGTTGCCTCGTGAAACGGCAATTGAAAAAATTGCCTTGGCCTGTAAAGATTCTTTAATCGTCTCTACTACCGGGAAAGCATCACGCGAACTTTTTGAAATTCGCAAAAAATATAATTTGCCACACAATAGCGATTTTTTAACGGTTGGTAGTATGGGACATTGCTCACAAATTGCCTTGGGATTGGCAAAATTCACCTCTAAAAATGTTGTCTGCCTGGATGGTGATGGCGCGCTGATTATGCATTTAGGAGCACTACCTATCATCGGCTCTCAATCCCCTGAAAATTTATTGCATATCCTATTAAACAATGGTGCCCATGAGTCTGTCGGTGGACAGGCCACCGTCGCTTTCAGCTATGATTTCTCCAAAGTAGCGGCCAACTTTGGATATAAAAATTTTGCGCTAGTAGATAACGAAGATGACTTAATTTCTACCTTAAACAAAATGAAGCATTCTCCTGGACCTAATTTTATCGAAGTTCGCCTATCAACCCACTCTCGCAAAGACCTCGGTCGCCCAACAGAAACGCCAATTAATAACAAAAACAGTTTTATGGAATTAGTTAAAAAAAATGACAAACATAAATGAAATTTTTAATCCAGTAAAAGTTTTTGCGGGAAGAGGGGCCATCGATAAACTTCCGGCAATTTTAGACAAAAGACGTTATGCCATTTTATCCAGCAATGTTTTTTTGCGCATGAATTGGCAGCGCTTTTTCCCTCATGCCCAAATCCAAGTTACCTCTGTAAAATCTAATCCTACCGTTGATGATTTGTTAAAACATCTAAAAGAATTTAGCTCTTTTGAAGGCGATACCATCGTAGCAATTGGTGGCGGTAGCGTAATTGATGTTGCAAAAGTTTTAAGCGTTGTTAAAACTAATAATAAAAACGTACTGCTTGAATACTTGCAAAACAGCAAAAAAGTAGAGAAAAAAAATTATGACTTAATTGCTATTCCAACTACTGCCGGAACCGGCTCCGAGGTAACTCCCTTCGCTACCATCTGGGATGAGACAAGCAAGAAAAAGTATTCGATTAACTCTCCTCTTATTTTCCCACAGATTGCCATCGTTGATAGTGACTTAATGAGTTCTTTGGATTTTTCTCTTACGGCCATAACCGGCCTTGATGCGCTATCTCATGCTTTCGAATCATTATGGAATAAAAACTGGACAGTCTACAATAAGGCCCTTGCATTAGAGGCCATCAATAATATTTTAGATCATCTTCCGCCACTGCTTGATGATTTGACTAACGCTCAACATCGAGAAAAAATAAGTTATGCCAGTCTCTTGGCCGGGCTTTGTATTAGTCATACCAAGACGGCCATTGCGCATTCCATCTCCTATCCGCTGACCCTACATCTTAACGCTCCTCATGGACTAGCGGCCGGGGCCTTCTTGCCACAAATTTTTGAGCTTAATTTGAAAAAAGATAGTAACGATCACATGCAATCTATTTTAACGGAACTATCTGGTGCCAACAGATTAGCGGCCCGACTAGATCGATTATATCAAAAACTTGATGCCAAAAATCTTTTCGCTCTTTTGCACGAAAATAGAGAAAAAGTTTTTGCTCTTATCCCAGAAATGTTTGATCCCAACCGAGCACTAAATAATCTAACAGCTCTTTCTCTTGATGATATTGAATTAATTCTAAGTAACTTTTTTTATAAAAAATAACCGCTTGGAGTAGCACAATGGGAATCTTCCATGAAATAGGTGAAGCAATAAGATATTTTAGCGCTAGTAAAAAACACCCGGAAATTACTTTTTATTCCGAAAGCGGAATTTATTATCAGAACTTTCGTGCCACTATTGATGAATTACTGGCAAAATCTGGTTACACTCTTTTGTATATAACCTCTGATCAAAAAGATCCCATTTGGGAAATTGCTAAAAAAAATAACCGCCTTCGCCCCTTTTTTATAAAAGGACTCTTGCCAATTATTTTCCCTTTCATTAGTACTAAAACAGTCATTCTTACTATGAGTGATTTACATAATTTTCACATCAAGCGCTCTACTAACCAAGTAAATCACATCTATATTTTTCATGCGATAAATAGCACTCATATGGTCTATAATCCTCGGGCGTTTGACCACTACGACACTATCTTTTGCGTAGGTAAACATCACACTGAAGAAATTCGCAAAACTGAAGAAATCTATAAATTACCGGCCAAGACTCTCATAGACGTCGGTTATAGTTGGTTAGAAGATTTGGAAAGTGCATACAAAAACGCAACATCAATAAAAGCTAAATCTCGCCCGAAAATATTAATTGCTCCCTCCTGGAATGCCCAAAATCTTTTAGAGTCCTCTATCGATCCAATTCTTACCAAACTTTTACCTCATGATTTTGATCTTGTGCTAAGGCCTCACCCCGAATTTATAAAGCGCAAAGCGACACTTTTAAGTGCTATTATTGAAAAATATAGGGGCCACCACAATCTTGAGATTGAAACCGATTCGGCCCAAAGTAGTAGTGTTAAGGAGGCCGATCTTCTAATTACCGACTGGTCGGGTATTGGATTTGAGTTTTCTTTTTCTATGTTAAAACCTGTTATATACATTCAAACTCCCATGAAAGTGCACAATCCAGATTATGAAAAAATTGGAATTGTTCCTCTCGAAATTAAAATTCGTCCTTTGGCCGGCGAAGTAGTTGAACTATCCCGGGTGGATGAGATCGATCAAATTGTCATCCGGTCCCTGCAAGATAAAGAACGCAACAAAGAACAATTAATAAAATTGCGCTCTGATCATATTTTTAACTGGGGAAAGTCTGGTGCGGTTGGTGCAGATTATATAATTAACTACTGCCAGAAAAAATAATATCCGAAGAGTAGCTAGGGGAAAAATCAGATGCCCAAGAATGCCATTACTTTTTGCAGATCACTCCAAGTTGTGCGTTTCATATTGGGATTGATAATCAAAAGCTCTGGATGAAAAATGGGAACAAGATCAAATTTATGTACTCGATTTTTATAACCAATACTTTTAGGATAAAAGTTACCATGTACTAATGATAGTCTAGAGTCGGGCCCTAGAAAAAACTTGGTCGGAATCGCACCCATTGTAATAACCACTTGTGGCCGATAATAAAAAATCTCATAGTGTAGATAATTTAAACAATTAGAATAACTGCCTTCAAAATTTTGTAAATCACCCTCTAGTAGTGAACATTTTATTGAATAACTTTTTAAATAATCACCCTGAGCAAACTTCATGGCCGCGATCATTTTATCGAGCAGATCATCTTGCTGCTCAACCAAAGCTCGACTTTTTTCATCAACAATTCGCGGATAGTCCAGAACAAACAACGCCTTTATTTTTTTGCCACTACCAAGATTATCATATTGCGCAGAGGATATATCCAAACGCTTTATGCGCTTAGCTGCGTCCAGATGGAAGCAGCTATGGCAACTGCTAATAATTTCTCCCAACTGCGTAGGAGAATCCATTCCAATATCTTTTAAAATGATGTCCGCCCCCATTAAGGCAAAATCATCGGCCACCTCGGGCCCGCTTTCGGCATCTTGCTCAACTTCATTGCCATCAAGATTATCTATAGGCAAACAAAACTCTTCCTGCGCGGAAGATTCTGCCCAGTAAGCGGGAGGAAACAGCTCTTCTAGAAAAGACTTTTTTTCGCTAAAAAAACTATTATTTTGAACTTTAAATATTTCTTCCATAAATTTTAGTAAAAAAAATTGCCTACCACTTTTATGGAAAAAAAATCCATAAGTCCACAGTTAAAGTATAAAAAAATTAAATCTGTAAAGTTACCATTTCATCTTCCGAAAGTTTTAATCAGAAGTGATTGATGTTCAGACTTAATGCGGACGTTTTTTCATTGAGGAGTTATATGTCATCATCTGAAATGGATTTAGATTATAAAATTGAACTGTTCGAAGAGTATTACGGTGATGTGGATCATGTGAAAAAACTCATGAATGAGTGCAACATATGTAGTTCTAAATTAGTTCTCTCTCATCTCTCCGATTATACCAACATGGTGATCAAAGAGACGGCAAGATGCCCTGAGTGTGGTTCTAATAACCGAAAATTTGTACACATCATAAACTAAATAATCTAGGAAAAACTATTTAAAAAGACGCTGACGCTCTTTTTTATGGTGCAGTCGCCGAGAAAAACGATGTGCTTCATCTCGCATGGCAACAAGAATCGAAAACAAAGCTCGATTTTTGGAAAGTTCATAAGGATTAGTTCGCCCAGGGAGATATAGTCGCTCGACACTTCGCTCCACCTTTTCTCCCTTGCTTCCAGCATCCTTTCCCCGATGAATTACTTTTGACTTTGCAATTGCGACACAGGGTATTTTTAACCCCCAATCGCTTAACACACCAACAAAAACTGCCAATTGTCCTCGCCCCCCGTCAACAACAAAAACATCCGGAAGATTACCATGGCCAATTCTACGCCCCAACAACTCTTTTAACATTTCAAAATCATTATTGCCTTCTGGCCGTTCTTCTAAATGATAATGACGATATTGTTTTTTATCTGGCACTCCGTTATAAAAAACTACTTGTGCGGCAGTTGGAGATTTTCCCTGCCAAATGGCAACATCAAATGCTTCCAAAATAATTGGACGCTCAGCTAGTCCAAGTAGTTTCTGCAACACTTCCAGCCCCTCATAACGATTTGTATTATTTTTTTTGCGAAACAGTTGATACTCCTGCGCATTTTTCAAGGTCGCATCTATCAACAATTGATTAGCATTTGACGGGAGTATGGCCGTTGTTGCCACAGGATCTATTATGGACAACGCTTTGGATAATAAATCATTTTTTTCGCTGGAAAAATTGGTCACTATTTTCGGAGGAATTCCACCATTATCTTCAGTATAGTATTGCAAAACTAAAGTTAAAACTTCATCCTCAACATCATCTTGCTCACTAAAACAGCTTTCTCTCGAAAAATATAAACTTTTGTTTCCCACTAAAATATTATTTCTTATTGTACTAATTACAACATCAACCAACTCTCCAGCATAAAAAGCAACACAATCTAAATCGGAAACTCCACCCCCAAGATTTAGCTCAACACTATTTTGCCCATAGTTTTGCTTAACGAATGTCGATAGAACGGCAATATCATCACGCAAAGTGGCGGCATACTCAAAATGCTCTTGTTTTGCATGTGCCAACATTTCTTGTTCCATTCTTTTTATAATTTTAAAACTCTTACCTTCAAAAAAATCCAAGGCCCCTCGCAAAGCGACTTCATACTCCTGAGCAGAAATAAGCTTTACGCACGGAGCACTACACTGGCCAAGCTGTTGCAGGAGGCAAGCTTGTTTTTTTGACTTAAACTCACTCAGAGAGCAATCTCGTAGTTTGAAAAATTTAATTAGAATTTTTATAACTAGCGAAATATTGCTCCCCGTAGGAAAAGGCCCCCAGGTTTTTCGCAAGGCCCCACTTTTTACTCGTCGCAAATACTTCAGGGTTGGAAAATCCTCATTAAAATCGACAGCAAGATATGGATAGCTTTTATCGTCTTTTAAAAGAATATTATATTTGGGTAGATATTTTTTAATTAAATTATTTTCCAACACAAAGGCCTCTGCCTCCGTTGCTGTGACAATAAAGTCAAATTTCTTGATATGTTTAATCAATAACTCGTTTTTTAAGTTTTTCTGCGAATTATTAAAATAAGAAACAACTCTTGCTTTTAAGCTCTTTGCCTTACCAACGTAAATAACCTGGCCATCTTCTCTTTTCATTAAATAACATCCAGGAAGTGACGGAAGATTATTTGCTTGCTCTTGCAGATTCAAGGTTATTCTCCAGGGCAATGAACATTTACATTCTGTACTTTCTTACTTTCTTTACTTTCTTTACTTTCAACAGGTTTAGTTATAATATGTCCCGTTTCTTCTAGTCAAAAGTAACACAATTGTTGAAGTACAACAGCTCTTCATTGTCCCAGAGAACTGTCGCTTTAACAACAAACCTATAGGGGTCTTTATGTCTGATGTTGCGGTAGGAAAAGAGGTTTTATCACAGTGTAGTAAATGCAAACTTGCCCTAGCACATCTGATCGTCTCGATGAAAAGCGATTCGGCCATCGGCAAGGTAAAATGCAAAACTTGCCAATCAATTCATGCCTACAAGGATCCATCTAAATCCAAAAGTAGACAACTAAGAACATCCAAAATTTCTTCCAAACGTCCAGAACAATCTATCTCCGATATCTGGCTAGAGGCCGTTAATAAGTCCCAAACTAAGTCTCGCCCCTACGCAATGAACACTCACTTTATGGTTGGCGATATTCTCGATCATCCACAATTTGGCCCGGGGGTAGTTGAACGTTTAATTGATTCAAATAAAATTGAAGTTATATTCCGCCATCAAATTAAAACATTGATGCATAACAAGAAATAATTTCAAAGAAAACTTCTACCAACCTAGATAAGCGCCACCACTGATTCCAAAAGTTCCACCCATATTGCCCATAGCATAAGGGGCCCCGCCCATTCCGTAATAACCACCACCACCAACTCCATACATTCCTCGATTTAGATCACTGGCCGCGTTGGTGTAATTTTGATAAAGCGCAGCTCCGGCCATCTGATTCCCCTGCATATTTGTCTGAGAACGAGAAAACTCATCCCCTTGTTGCTGCCAAATTGCCTGTTGTTGCAATTGCTGTTGCTGATAGTAGCTACTACCACCACTATTCCATCCACCGGTATTGCCCCAATAACCGCTATTGCCCATTCCGTTATAACCAATTCCCATTGCTCCATTGTAGCCACTCATTCCACCATAAGGATTGCCATAAGGAAGTCCACCGGCATAATACCCCCCACCACCGCCGGGAATACCTGCACCGTAATATGCACCTCCGGCCGGAACCCCGTAGTATCCACCACCATAAGGCATTCCTCCCGCTCCAATATTGAGGCCACCACCAGCTCCAATGCCAAAATTAATTCCGCCCCCAATTCCCATTTGTGGAATATTCATTCCCATCATTCCCATACCTCCCATCATTGGCATACCAAGGCCCACTCCTAATCCTACGCCCATCCCCATACCGGCACCAATTCCGGGATATCCCATGGCCGGCATCCCGTAGTAACCGCCAACTCCTGGATAGCCAAGGCCTGCTCCTGGCATACCTGCGTAGTAGCCACCACCAATATTGCCCCCAATTCCCAAATTAATTCCAGCTCCAGGATAGAGCCCTCCTCCCATTATTCCTCCAAGACCTAGGCCCAGGCCAAGTCCCAATCCAAGTCCTGCTCCTCCTATAGAACCAGAACCCATCATACCGGAACCATAGTATGGGCCGGCCATTCCAGATAAAAAGCCTGGAGAATATCCTGCTGATGCATAACCGTTACCCACTCCCCCAAAGCCAGAAGGATAAAACCCCCCCATACCAGCATAAGCAGAAGGACTCATCAAAGTCCCATTACATCCGGCCGTAAAATCTGAGGCCTGATCTGGTGTCATGGGTGGCGCACCACGCTCTGTTAAATAACTCGAATATGCTCCGAATTGGCTAGTGCAAGCAGCATAACCAGCTGTATATCGAGAAGAATAAGCGTCGGCCCACCCCATCTGTGTATCTTTGTAAGCATCTGACCACATATAGTTTATACCTAAGTAGGCCAGCGGACTGGCCACTATGCCTAAGGCCTCTACCCAAGCTGGAGTGCTACTTGGTGGTTCCAAGCACTCTGCACAAAAATCTGCTCCTTGAGTTTCATATCCATTCACAATGGCCAAGCAATAGGCAATGAACTGATCTTTCTCAATATTCTCACACTGCTCTGGGATTGTTCCCGCCCCCGCTCTTCCAATGAGAAATAGCGAAATAATCAGGGCCATGGCATTTTTACTTTTCATAAATCTCATATAACTCTCCCCATTTAGGCCTACGAGTCTCCAAGCTTTCGATGACTTTTCGGAGCATTACACCTAAAACTTGAGTGTTCTTTTCTGAAAATGGGCCAAATAGCTGTTGGCACACTAACAACGGAAAATCAGAAGATTAGAAGAAAAAAGATCACAAAACGCAAAGTTGCAAATGGAATGAAATGGTCGGCCATTTTCCCTGTAAACAATAAATTACTATACAAATAGGATTAATAAAACGGGTGAAAAACTAGGAAGGGGGAATATTCTTCTCTTCTGTTGATGCTGTAGATCCCTTAGCACTCTTTTTTTCCACCGCATCAAAAAATCGGTTTATCTCTTCTGCTACTTCAAAAAAATAGTCCTTTTTTCTTAAATTAATATGTTTAAAAGTACTGCTACTTCCAGCAGTCAACGGGGTGGTGGCCATCTCTTCTCGCAAATCCTTGAGGTGATTGCATATATGATATAGTGGGCCGGCCACTCTGTTAGATATAACTAGCGCCGCCAAATAAAACATGCTGATACTAAAAATGCCTCCACAGATAAAAACAATCATCATCATAAATTGGAACTTTTCAAAAGCGATCATAAACGGATGATTCTCATCTAACCCCAAGGTATAAACTTCCGTCATAAGTGGACTATATTGCCAGATAAAAATCAAGGCCAACGTAAAAAAAACAGTGAACAATAAAACAAAAAATTGTCGAATCACACTTAACTGAAACTTTGGATTAATAAGCAAAGTCTTTCTACGATTAAAATTATTCTTTTTTTCTGACATAATAATCTCCAATATAGCGCATCTAACAGGTAATTCTAACAAAGTTTGCGCGAAGATAAAGCAAGAAGTAGTTTCCCCACATTATCCATATACATTATCCATATACATTATCCATGTCCATTAATCATAAAATAATATGAGATAAAATTAGGCGGTCTCTTTGCTGTCCTTTCAAAAAATTTTATATTGCTAATAATTTACAATCCTTTATTATAATTAAGTAATGCTCATAAAAAAAATTACCAACTTTTTCAACTCAATCCGTGGCCTCGGTTATGTGGATGCGGTAGTAGGTGTTTCTATCTTAGGCATCGTAGCTATCGTTGCTATTAAGATTGTCGAAGTCCGATATGATAAAAAATCTAGCGTTAAGATATCCAACGAGATCTACGCCTACGTTAGCAAGGTTAAAAAAAACATTACCCAACAGACGGCCTGTCGAAAAACTTTTGAAGGGCGAAATTTAGTTCGTCAATCTCATAAAATCACCTCAATCTTAAATGCAGGCGGAACCCGCGTATATGGAATTGGCGATGATGTAATGGGCCGCTACACCGTGGTTAATATGACAACCACTAACGGCAATCTTGATTACGATAGTAACGGTATCTTTTCTATAAAAGTTAGCTTTAAAGAACAGTCTGCTCAAGGTGACGGAAACAAATTAATCAACACCTCCATAAACATTTATGGAAACGTGGATGGTAAAGGCCACATCATGTATTGCTACGCCGACGACGATGGATTCATTATTCGCTCACTGAAAAATGCCTGTCGAAAATTAGACAACTAAATTACCAGATCACTCAAAATCAAACCTGCGACAATATAAAATAGCGCAATAACTCAAACATTATCTTACATCGGAACACTCTGCTATTTTTACAATAGACTTTTAAAATCAAGTTAGAAACAATTTACCCCTGAGTATAATTCAAAAAAAGTAGACAATCGGATGTCTACTTCAAGTTCAAGGAGGATCATATGAACAGAATTTATCTCTTGTTTGCATTAGTAGTTGTAGCTCTCAGTTTTGATGGTTCGTCTTCGACATCAACCTCCAAAATGCTTCCTTCATTTTTACCAGAAAATGATTGGCATATTGGCGTGCATGATAAAAAAGCTTCCCGAACAATGACTGAACAGATTTTTAACGATGTTATTACTAGAATTAATAATATCTACACTCCAGTAGTTGAAAGAAGAGGTAATATTCTTAAAATCAACTCCTCCTGGAGTGACGACACCGTCAACGCCTATGCGCAACAAACCGGCAATACTTGGCAAATAAATCTCTTTGGCGGACTGGCCCGACACCAGGCAATAACTCCTGATGGCTTTGCCATGGTCGTATGCCATGAAATGGGACACCACATTGGTGGAGCGCCAAAAAAGACCAGTTGGTTTGGCACAATCTGGGCCAGTAGCGAAGGCCAAGCTGATTACTACAGCTCGGCAAAATGTGTTAAGCGCTATTTTGCGGAAGATAACAACGTAGATATTGTTGCCGCGATGAATGTGGATCCAATTGCCACTCAAAAATGTAATCAAGCTTTTTCAAATCCTGAAGAGATTGCAATGTGCCAACGAGCGGCCATGGCCGGACTTGCGCTAGGCAAACTTTTTGAAGATCTATTGAACGAAACAACCCCTATTAAATTTTCTACTCCCGATCAAACAGTTGTATCTAGAACAAATACTGGCGGATATCCTCCGACTCAATGTCGTTTTGATACTTATTTTGCCGGCGCTCTTTGCGACAAAGATGTCACCGTTGATCCTAGTGATGATAGCGACGATGAAAATGAAGGCTTCTGTGCCGCCAAAGACAACTACACTCTTGGCACTCGCCCACTCTGCTGGTTTAAACCGGCCAGAAATTAATTAGAAAAATAGTTTATTTCTCAGGGGGCAAGTTCTTGCCCCCTCCACCCACTTCATGCGGCCAAATACTATACAGAAGCGATTATACTAAATTAAATTCCAGAAAAACCGAGATGGTTAGTTAAATAGAGGAAGCTGGTAAAATTTTGTGCTTAGTTTGCAAGCATACAAGCAAGGAGTAACCCAAAATGAGATACTGGTTTTTAGGATTATTTATTCTAATTTTAATTAATATGACCAATACCTAAGAAGTGGCCAATTATGCCGCATCTGCTTGTTCTAACTTTTCCACCCAATCAGGTGTAGTAAAAGTGCTTCGAGGAAACGGAAGCTTGTTAACAACTATATCAGAAAAAAATGATGGCACATAATTACAAGGAACCATCTCTCCAATATATTTCCCTGTTTTAGCATCCTTTCCCGTCTGTACCCAGCGAAAAATATGTTTAACAATATAATTTCCGTGGTTATCCACTCCCAGCACTTCGGATATGTAGGAAACGCGCCGGCCACCATCATGATAGCGCGCACATTGAACAATAATTTTTACCGCACTCCCCACCATCTTCTTGATAGCATCGGGAGGTATCCTGGTATCACCAATCAGGCACAAGCTTTCCAAGCGCGTACAAGTATCTAACGGGTTGTTCGCATGAACGGTTCCCATGCTACCATCATGGCCAGTATTCATAACTTGAATTAAGTCTAGTGCCTCTTCACCCCGTACCTCTCCGACAATTACGCGATCAGGCCTTAGACGCATGGCCGATAAAACCAACTCACGAATAGAGACTTCTTTAACTCGCAAATCATCGTTGGCCTTTCTTGCCTCAAAAGGAACTACATGCTCTGAGTGTATTTGCAATTCCGCAGAATCTTCTATGATGATCAAGCGCTGCGCTTTAGGAACTCTGCCTCCTAAGATATTAAGCAAGGTGGTTTTTCCAGAACCTGTTCCCCCCGAAACAATAATATTTTTTCCTAAAAAAACGGCAATATCCAAAAAACGCGCTCCTGCGGCGGAAAGCGCTCCGCTACTAATAAGATCCTTCAAGGTTAACTCTTCTTTAGCAAACTTTCGAATGGCCACCGTCGTTCCTCTTCTGGCCATCGGCGGCAATACTACGTGAATTCGAGAGCCGTTGGGAAGACGAGCATCTAGGCGCGGACTGTCCTGATCGATCACTCGCCCCACTGATTGTGCTACTGAACGAAAAGCTGCCAACAGAGCTGCTTCATTTTGAAATTTGTTAGGAACTTTGTAAACCAATCCCTTACGCTCTACAAAAATTTCCTCCGCACCATTGATCATAATTTCTGAGACCGTCGGATCATCTAAAAGATCTTTGATGGGAGAAAGGTAATTTGAAATGGCATCTGAAAAAACTGACATATTTAATCCTTCGGCATCCAAGCGGATGCCGCCAGTGCTCTGCTGCCAGCGTCACTATTATAACTGTTCTTGCTGTGAATATTTTTATTTTCGCTTTTGCTCACTGGTTGATTATATTTGCGCTCACGTTTTATCACCGAGACTCGCCCCTTGATTTTCCCCGTTGGGCAAAAAAATTCAAACTCTCCACCAGCAGAAAAATAGACCTCCGTCTCTGCTACTTTTCCTTTTTGTACTGCAAGAAAGATATTTTTATCGGGCATACTAAAACAACTAGGAAGCTCAGTAGTGCTCGTGATAAAAAAACGAATCCGCTCCCCTTCAAAGGCCAAGATACTCTTGGGATAATACCCTTCCTTTGTAATGATGACGGAGTACTCTCTAATTGGAAAATCGTACTGCACTGGCCGGCCATGTTGGACATAGTCTAGGCCCAAGGCCGGGAAGATAAGCAGGCCACTTATACTTACTGGTAGTAGGCCTAGTAGCAAATTTAGTAATTTAATAAACACCTCCTGCGGCCGATCAAATTAGTCCAAATACCTAGCTTCTTATCGGGGATTTTGCAGAAAACTTTACCTTCTCACTCAACAATTATCGGTGTATGGGATTGATTTTAGATAGACATACTTTTGTAGTCCAAATTTTCTGCTTCTCTACTTGATCCAGATCATGATGTTATCAATGGCCCAGGATTCGTTGGCGGTGCTTTCATTAAAAGTTCCGATAAAAGTAAAGCTAGCTGTATCGTCTGAATGAGCGACTGTTTTATCTTGTATCCAATGGCCATCATATTCATATGAATCGTTATCAATATCAATATTATTAATATTATTCCACCCAGTACTATATGCGGCCGTTGGCAGGGCATTATAGTCTTTGGAATATACCTGGGTTGATCCCCCAGGAAATGTTATTGTTACATTTTCATTATCCCATGAATCTATCGAATACAATCTAGACGAAAACTTCAACGAGTCATGACTAATTCCCTGCATCGATATATTATTCAAATTGCTCGTAACATTAAAAAGGCCATTAATATACGACATTCCACCATCCCACCTCATCCACATTTTCGTAGTTGTAGTCATAGTCACATTATCCATGGTTCCTTGTGGATTATCATAAACCACTCTCGTCCAACCTCCTCCATCAGAAGACATATCGCAATAAGCAGCGAAGGTGCCATTTGTGTTGCTACTAATCCAATACCATCCATCCTGGCGTTGCATTGAAAGATCTGAGGATAAAATTGTGTTACAGGCCGAAGCAGTTGCGACAGTTGGATTTTTATAACTATCGCCAGGATAATCGGAATCATACTCTACCTGTGGATATACCCGCTTAATAAAACCATCCTCTGTTCCAAACGCCAAATCATAATCATTAACATCATCACGCTGGAAGGCGAATATGCTTTTTACATTAGAACTATTAAAAGTGTAGTGTGACGCCGCTTTAGATAGTTCGATCTTATGAGCAAAAGGTATTTTATATATGTAAGAAGAAGAATCAACTCCGACATACTTAGCTGCAATCATTTCCGATAATGTTCCAAGAGATGCCGTGGTGGTGTTAATAGCAATTTGAGTAAATATATTACCGTCGCTTACATCACCAGGAAGATATGGATAGGCAGACCAAACATTTGGATCACCTGACACGGTGGCAGAGGTGTATACACTTCCCGCGACAACTCCGTATTCTGCAGAATTATAAAACTTGTCACCGGTTTCATTAAAGTGGTACAGCATAGCAACGTTTGCATTTTTTTGATATAATTCAAACGCCACAGGTATGGCCCCTGAGAATGATGTGCCATCGTTAATAATGGCCAATTCATCAAAACATCCATGAAATGCGTTATTCCCACTTCCATCTGCTCCAACATAAACTTCTCTAGTGTCAGCTCCCACATACTCTGTATTAAATCTATATCCGGCATCAAATGTTAAGGCGTATTCTATTCCGTTGACATACAAATGTGATGTTCCACCGTTGGTATTTGAAAGTATTAATTTAACACTATACCACGCACCTATAGTAATTGTAGGGCCAGTTATAAAGAATGTCTTTCTTGTAGTAATACTTTGATTCCAAGCACGAATTTCTACCACGATATTATTCCCCGAATCTATATATAATTGAAAATTTCCACTAGAATTTAACAGGTCTGCTGGTTGATGGGTATGCTCTACTAATACCTTATCAGCAGAATCAGATAGTGCCATAAATCTAAAAACATAAGAAAGATCATTTGGTTGAAATGTCATTCCATCACCGAGTCGCAAATGCGTATTTGTATTACCCGTCTCATTACCCAAGCAAACTACATTCCCGTAAGTCGCTGGGCCACCGAAAGTGAAAGTCGAATCATCGCCTTTTGTAATAATCCTACGAACAGATGATTGAGCTGCATTCATTCGTTCATGAATATCTACAATACCCGTATCGGTTGCCAACAATAATGTATTATTAGTTGAAGGAGCGGTGTCACTGATATTTGAAGCGTTGGTAATCACTTTCATATCATTTATTTCATTCCACGATGTGCCCGAAATCTGTGTAGAATACGTATAGGCAGAATTCCATGCGGGAGCTGTAGATGGCGATACTGGATAATTGGCCCTATAACGAACAACATTGTTATTGGCATTGGTAAAATATACAAACCCAGCAGTAGGAGTTGCCGCTGTATCATTTAGCGACATTTCTACTTTTCTCGAAGTATCTCCAATATCGGAAATTTGTACAAACCCATAAGTCGCGGCCGCCGTTCCAGAAGCAATATTGGCCAGCGCAACATTTGTTGAACCCCCAATAACCAAATAATTTCTAGTAGAAGTAGATAGTGTATCCAGCGACCGAATTTGTCCTAAGGACATCATGGAATTAAATATACTACCACCTGTTGTAGTTGCGATGTTACGATTTACAATACCACTTCCATAGTACTGGGAAGTAGTACCAGTGTTGGTCTCTACCCGATAAAATCTATCTCTTTTGAAATTAAGCTCTACAAAACCTTCATTAAATCCAGCATAAATTCTACCATCGGTAGCTGTAATGGCGTTAGGCCCTGTCCAATTTGGATATGCACGATTGACGCCTTTGGCAAATTTCATCCATACTTTGTTCGTTTTAGCATCAACGATATCAATGCCGCTTGATGTACCAATGATGAAAGCATGTGATGGAAATTCTTTTTTCGGCCCACGCACGCTGCTTGTGCCAGATGCCTCTGTATACCAGGAAGCATTCGTATAAGAAGTTCTCCATGACTCCCCGGAAGCGTCCCAATAATAGCTCGCTAAAATATCATCACCGCTTAATACATCCCGGACCGCACTACAAAATGTGTCAGAGGAACTATCACAGACTTCGCTGACACTATTTGCCAGACGTTCAGCGGGAACACCGGCCACATCAATGTATATTGTCGCTGTCGTAGAGGTAAATGTTCCAAAGGTAAAGTTTAAAGTTCCTGTTCCCTCTTTTACGCCCACAAGCGATACGCAATTTACACCTGCAATACAACCTGTATAATCAGCAACCGTATATGCCAAAGATCCACCAGCACCCCAACTGTTGGCCGCAGCGGTGCTAATCGCCATATAATTTCCAAATTTGTCAAAGGCCGAAGGATAAACTTCAAACGAGTTATCAACTGACATATTAGAAATACCCAAGGTTGCAATATCGACGGCCTCTCCTCCCACAATATATGGCTCATCCAACATTCTCACGCAAGAAGTAGCATCGGCCAAAATAGAGGAAATTATCGTTTCTCCAGACAATGCTGGCCGGCCAACCCTAGCAGCAGTGAAAGTTACGGCCACATTTTCTGCAACAGTGAAAATAGTGGTAGCATCGGCATGGCCATTTACGAAAGACATCGTAACCGTAGCAGTAGATGCACTATCTAATGCTACTCCATTTATCGTTGCATAATTTGTGAAGCTTGTGTTTACACACATATTTTCTAGCAACGCAAGCGATGGTGTTGGTTTGGTGGTAGTAGTAAAAATTATTTCCTTTATGCCATCATATGAATTTGCCGGATTCCCTACCTTCGTTTTAGCATCAATTGTGGTCACGGCCACCTGGCCTGCTTGTGGAGAAGTCGCAAAGGTAAATACAAAATAATAAGCCCCGTCTTCACCAAAAATTATTGCATCAGAAGACGCAGTAAGGCCTGCGGCAAAATCTACTCCAGAAGCATTAACCACTGTCTCTTCAATTCCTTGAAGTAAATTTGTTAGAGTGGCCGAAGTAGCTAATGTGGGCGACGCTAATCCAACGTTAACATCAGTGGTGGTAAGAGACCATGTAGCAGAGGCCTCACTATAGAAGTTATCAAATTGGTCAAAAACCGCAGAATAGAAAGTAAGCGAATCTACCGTTCCATCAAAGGCAGTAGCATCAAATTCATTTGCAGCAACGAAGGTTAATGAACCTCCATTATTTGCCACGTTTAATATTTTAAGCGATCCAAGAGTACTATTGGGATCCATGGTAACGGCCATAGAATCACTGACCGCTCCAAAAGTTGCACCAAGAGTTAAATTCTCTCGATGTATATTTTTATAGTAAACGTCTCCATTGTCCGTAGCGTCCAATAGCAGAGTAGTTGTGCTCACTCCACAACCGGCGGCCGTGTAGAATGAACCAGTCGAGGCACCAATAAAGGAAAAGGTCTCTGCTCTGCCAGTTATTGAGTTCTCATACACATCGGCCCGAGATAAGTTATATGCGTTACAATCCCCAGCGGTGATAAGTGCAGGGCCACTGAAGCTTAAATTATTGGTTGCCCCTGGATGCACATAAAAATTATCACTTAAGACCGAGGAAGGCTCGTTAGCAATGTTATTGGCAAATATGAATGAATTATTAGCAAAAGATCCGGCGTTAACGAACGTAATATTGGTATTCATAACACCACCGATGAAATCTGGAACTAGAAAACTATCATAACTTGGTGGTGATCCGCTGGGGGACTCAAAAGCAAGATCTTCTAATCCCGCAAAAGCATAGGCGCCGGACTCTAAAAGCAAATCAATATCAGTAATTATATTTCCAACACTATCTTTGGCGGTAGCAGTAAGCGCAAATGGAAATCCCGCTGTTGCGGAGGTTCCTGTAACCACAGATAACACAAATTCCTCTACCGTTTCGGCCGTCGACTGAAAGGTAAATGTTACGGAATTACTAGGAACAGATCCTGACGAAGCACTCGATAGAGTAAAAAATAAATTTCCAAAATCATTGTAGTGAAGTCCCATTACTGTACCAGAAGACGCTGCGGATAAATCAAATGTTCCTGTATTATTCGTAACTGTTCCAACGATCTGGCCTGAGGCCGCTTGAGGAACAAGCGTTAGATCTCCATGGCCAGAAGAAGCAATGGGGTTACCCCACAAGTCTGACACTGATAAAATAACATCAAAATCCGTTGCTCCATCCGCATTAATCGGCATAGCGGTATTTGTAGTGATAAAGTAATTAGAGGTTGTCCCTGGATCAACAGTAAATACCACGGCCGCAGCGGCACCAGAAGTTCCTGCGGCCGAAACCGAGCAAGTGCTGAGATTGAAGCTCTCTGCTTTGTAGAAAGTAAAGCTGGCGCGATTGGAGGCCACACCATTCGCGAAATTGGGAGAGGTCAACATTACTGCAGCTGGAGGTGTTCCATCTGGAGCATTATGCGCACCTGAACAGCTAAGTGAATAAGAAAGCGCATCCAAGGCCCCATCTACCCCAGTTATATCGTTCCCAACATAGTCTTTAGCGTAAACAGTGGCCCCAATTCCAGACCCAGATGTACCGCTAGTTAATCCAGCAAAATCTAGTGCAAATGATTCAAGGCCAGCGATAGAAGGATCAAAGGTGGCCGGCAACTGCAAGGAGGCCGGGGTAGTACCGGCAGAGCTGGTGGCCCGAATATTTATTGCGTGCGAAACACCATAAAGTAAATTGGAGAAAGTGTAAGAGGTAGCAACGCCACTGGACGTTCCATTGACAATGGTATCTACTAGCGGCTCATCTCCTCCTGTCTTATTAGCAAACAAAGTAAAAGTTTCACTATTGGCCGCAGGATTACCCCACGCATCGCGAGCATCGACAGTTAGGCCAAAGGCGGTTGCTCTATCCCCGAGTTGTGTCCCAGTCAGAGTATGTACCGCATAGTGATCAAAGACAGGAGTTGTCGTACTTAACAACAACCAACCAGAAGGGTGTGATCCAGTAGTCGTTTCAACAATAGAAAATTGCTTGCTAGAAATTGCCTCATACAAGGTTGCGTTTACAACGGCCGTTCCATTCGTAAAGTTGGCGGCCACAAAAGTAAAACCAGTATCCGCTGATCCTTCCGGAGAGGTACCCATGCCATAAGTTGTAAAGGCCATAGCACCCGGAGCGAAACTGGCCCCCAGAACATTGATGTCAGCATCCCGAGCAACGGCCGTAAAGGTTACCTGCGTACCCAATGGAATTGCATCGGTTGGAGATGAAACAGTTAATAAGAAATTATTAAATAATCCAGGATCAATTGAAAATTGGCCAGAATGTGCAGTCCCTACGCTGGCAACTGTACAATCTACTTGTCCAATGTTCGTTCCTGCTACTCGCGCATTAAAAGTTGTTGTACTGCCTGTATTAGGTGAGAGATCTGAGGCAGTGACTATTGAGCCGGTTCCCGACCATGAAGCAGTAGTAGCATTGGCAACAAAATTTCCTACTGTATCGTAAGTCGCACAGTACATAGGAACTGAACTATCTGCAGTAAGTGTTGTTAATGAAGTGGCATCAAAAACTGCCCCTCCACCATCTAAGGCCGTGCGAATACAAACGTTGCTCGTGGCAGACTTGCTGATCGTTAGTGCCGGAGATGTTCCATAAATAGTTCCATCCGTGGCGATAATTTTTGTAGAAGCATTGCTAGCATTATAAAAAGTAAAGACTGCACTAGAAGAACCAATTGTACCCAGAGCAAAAGTTTCCGTAACGGCCCCACTACCGGAAGGCATAATAGAGGTTCCCCCAATTGCCGCTTGATCAAGAGCTGTTACATTTTCAAAAGACCAGGTAAATGTTTTGGCCCCATCGAAGGCGCTACCAATATTTCCATATTGATCGATTGCATTCAATATTGCGTGATACCCACTTCCAGCAATAACCGTGGTGTTATTAAGCGCATTTAGTCCTTTAAAGGTGAAAGCGGCGGCCGGATCTGAAACAACCGCAAATGCGGAGGTTGTGAAAACTCCGCCACAAGAAGTAGTGCAATCGGCCAATGTCACCGTAACATTATTGTTGGCCGCAGCGAAAAAAGTGTTAGTGGCAACATCATGACGACTACTACCGGAGCTAAAAGAAATTAAGGTGCTGCCCGAAGCATACGATACAAAATTGGTAAAGCTTGTTCCGCTATAATTAGTTACACTACTTCCCGATGGGGCCGTATACGATAGTCGCACATATCTATCACTTGGAGAACTGGAGAGCTGACATCGTTCATCTAAAGAGTAGATGCGGAAAGTAGTAGCATCTCCGGCACCAATACTTAAACGAGAAGCGGTGTTGATGGCAGAACTATTTAGTGAAACACTGCAATCAAAACCTGTGGGGGTGGCCGCGCTCTCCGTTACTAAATCATCTCCTGGTAATAATAGCGCTAAATGTTTATGTACCCCAGGTACTACATAAACATTTATACTTACACTATCTGCCTCATTAATTTTATACGATCCAGAAGCAATTGTTAATACCGCAGTTCCAGAAGCAATATTTGGCAAAAAGACAACCTGAGATGTTGCAGCACTAGACGTTATTATAGGTGTAGTTGTTAAAATAGAAGTCAAATCACCAGACCAGGTAACCGAAGGAGATGTTAGCGTTCCCGATATCAAGTTTCCGTAAGCATCCAATCCTTTCGTTGAAAGAGTTACACTCGAAACAGTGCTGAGATTAAATGTTACATCAGAATAACTTGTAAGTTCTGTCGCCGTAGCAGAGGTTAAAATTTTAACACATTTTGGATTATACCCTGATTGAGTTGTTGCCGCCGTTGGGCCGCTGCTATTACTAATTTGATATTTGTTGATCTCTAAACTATTATCGACATTAATAGTTGTTTGCGCACCAGTTTTCAAAAGGACAACACCAGGAATGGTTGCTTCTCCGCTAGTAAAAGTTATTATCGTTCCAGAAGGCTGACTCTGCAAAATTGGATCATGTGATAGTCCATCCACACAGCTAACTTCTGAGTCTATTCCTGGGCCTGTAATATTTAATTTTATTCTCTTTGTTCCACTGTAATTGGTGGCCGTTCCTCCTACTCCTGTTTTAGCAGTAATGATAACTTTGGCCGCCTCACCAACACGAGCAACCTCCGCACTATCTGTGTCATTTTTATATTTGGCAGTAAAAGAGTACGCACCCTGTTCATAGATAGTAAATGTTCCGGATGAGTTAGTTACACCGGCAACTGTCGCTAAAACATTCAAAGAACCTGAAAAGGCCGTTCCCGTTCCAGGTGAAGCTGTATCCAAAATTAGATATGTTCCGGTGTTAGTTGTAGCGGCCACGAAAGTGGTACTGCTGTCTTCTAGAATAAATGGTATTTTATAGGTGCTAGATCCTATTGTGCTAACGACATTCCAAGTAGCACTAACCAATGCCCCATCTGAGTTTCCATATTGATCAGAAGCCGATACAGAGAAGGTAAATGGTTGAGTAGAGTTATAGGCCGAGCCACTTAATTGACTAGTAGTAATACCAACCCCATTAAATTTTAGCGAGGGCACGCCGCTTCCTACGGCCGCAACAATATCAACTGGTAACGAAGTAGTCGTAGCAACCGTACCACAGCTGGCGCTGGTACCACAGGAGCGCAACACTATGCGATTTGAATAGGCATCGGATGCATTATAAATTTTTCCTGCAGAAATAGAATCTCCATAAGTACCATCAAGTGCAAAATAAAGAGAAGTAGCGGTAGCGGCCGTGGCATAAAAAGTTGTACCCTCCGCATTAACAATATTGGAGGCATTAAAAAAGCTGAAAGAGTGATAGAGGTAAGGTTGACTTGAATCAGAAGTAATATTGCAATGCTTATCAACTTGTACAATTTGTAAATTAATATTTGCTCCAGCGGCCACTTGGCCAGCAATAGAATCAGAAAAGGCACTTGCAGATCCGTTGGCCAAAGCACTTAATTCTGCGGAAGTAGCACAGGCCTGTTTGATGGCCGTTTCTGGCAACAGCGAGACGTAGTAAGAGAAGCTGCCAGGAATAACATTAACATTACTGATGGTGATATCTGGATCAGTAGAGGTTAAGATTATTTCTTGTTTGGTAGCACCATCGACTCCATTTCCTAATGCCCTAATAGTGTCAAGCGCATCGTTCCCCTCAAGTCCTGAAGAAAATGAAAATGTCGTAGAAGCGGCGGCAACGTCGCCAATATAGTTTCCGGCCAAATCATACTTCGCATCATAAAATGTGGCCTGGGCATCAGAGGCAATATTGAAACCATTCGTATAAACTTCTCCAGCTCCCGCTATTTGAGAACGCAACTGATGGCAAGCGGCCGTGGCATTAGGTTCAATGCTAATATTAGAACTAATACCCTCGGCGATGGCATAGGCACTTGCACGCAAGTAAATATTGGTGGCAGCATTAGCTTTTTTGAAATTAGCATTTATTGTCGCAACTCCGGCAACGAAAGAGAAGGTGGCACTTGTCAGCTCTGTTCCCGTTACGGCCGTAGAAGTGTTAGCATCAATGAAAACTACTTCCGCAGTTGTACTGCTGCAAGTTTCTATTCCATTTTGTGCATTCGTACTAAGATTGATAGTTTTATTTCCAACATAAGAAGTGGCCGTACCACTACCTCCCAATGCAATGATTTTAAATTCTTCATTTTCACCCGCTACGGCCGTAGTATCTGCGCCTGACCAAGCTAACTGGAAGGCCGTGGCATCTTGATCTGTTATGTGCAAAATCAAATCATCCGTAGCACTGGCCCTTGAGGCGGCAAACGTCATGGCCCCAATACTCATCGAAGGAGGAGTAAGTGTCACAGAAGCATTCGTTGCAATCAAAGCACTATTGGTAAACCACTCTATCCCCGCACTGTTTTCAATAAAATTTCCATAAGAGTCGTAAGTGGCACCATAGAAAGTTACCGCGGCCGTAGTGTTAGAGACCACTAGTAATTCCGCACTCTCTTGTGCTCCTCCAGTTGGACTGCCGACGCTATTCATAATCTCAACACTGGCAATTGTCGCATTAGGAAGCAAATCAAATCCCGGAGTAGAAAAACCAAAAATTGGGCCAACACCACTAACCGTTGCCGAAACATCTAAAATAATATTAGTACTCAAATCAGCGTTATAGAAAGTATAAGATGCTCCCAAATCAAAAGTCCCGCTGGTAAACGAGGTGGCCGCAATGGTAGTTGGTAATTGATTAACACAAGTTAGATTAGCACAAGCGTCAGTAAATCCGTTGGCATATTGATTCCAACCAAATTGCATATCTGATACTGGCGGCAAATCCGTAACCGTATTTCCGGCAATATCTTTGGCCACAATTTTTACGCTAACTCCACTACCAGCAGTGACATCAGCGATAGTATCTGTCGGGTCACTCTGCCCATTTACCAGCATTATAAAGTGATCAATACTTCCATGCTCAATAACATAATCTTGTGAAGAACCGTCTCCGTAACTATCGCTAGAAAAAGTAAAATGACGGCCAGCTCCGGCCATAGAATCACTATCAGTTGCCGAAAAGGCCAACATACCATTTACTAACGGGCCAGTTCCTCCCGCGATAGAGGCGGAACTAGTTGCTCCAATTCCTGTAATATTAGTAGTACTAGTTGTTAAGACATTAAATCTTTCATCCACTTCGTAGAATATCACCGGGAAAGACTCCCCTAAATTTTGTGAAGGCCGAGTCGGAGTTAGGGCCGTATTAAGAGTTGCGGCACCCTGCGAGAAAGTTTGCTCATCAAAATAGGCGACAATGGAAGCACCTACTCCCGGAGCAACACTGTATAAACTAGACACGGCCGTACCGACAACTGTTCCACTTAAATTTTCCGGTATCAAATATCTCGTTCCTAAAAAGTTTGGATGCGTGTTTGCCGTCATATTGGTTACTTCAAAACCGGCCGTACCATTTACCAATGTAGCACTTCCGGCCGTTGCGGTAGCAAAAGCATCATTTGTAAAATTGAGCTTAACAAAAGCAGTTAACGTTGTGCGATTATTATAGCTATCGGTCGCCACAATAATTGGAGTAAATGGAATATTGGCAGTTTGAGTGGCGGCGCTACCAGTGATAAGTGGAGCTCCCACATTGCCATTTTCTTCAAGCGATTCTCCTGGAAGCAGAACTAATATTTTTTGATTAGTTGTTCTTGCGCGAACGCTATACGGATTTGACAACCAATTAGTACCAACTGCCGAATCTAGCTGCATCTGTCTGGTGGCCGAAATAGCAGTCGGAGTTACCGTCCAAGCACTGGCCGTTCTCTTGGTCTCGGTTACTGTTAATCCCACGGAACCGGAAGTAAAAGTAGTAGAAGAAAAAACAGCAGAAGCATTATTGCCAATATCGGCAAATCCCACAGGGCCAACATAAGTCGTTGCCACATTAAAATGTTTATCCACCACATACGCATTGGTAGAAAAAGAGACTCCGGCCGTAGCGGTACTGGCCGTTGTAGTTGGAATGGCCAGAGAGAAAGATCCTTCTGGAACTCCTTGAACAATTGTCTCATTGGGTAACAAGATTACCGTCTGCTGGGCGGGGCCGGCAACAACACTATAATCGGAAGAAGTCGTGCTACTTAAAGTGGCCCCAGAAAAAGTGGCCGACAAATTGTAACCTGACTTGGCCGCATAGTTAGTAAAGGTTGTTGCGGCAATTCCTGCACTAAAGGTAATAGAGGAAAGAGAGGGGTCGTAGCTGTGATTACTTGATAAACTACTAACCGTTACTGCCGCGGCAGTGGTGATAGTGTTATTCCACTGATCAGTTAAACGCAACTCAAGAGAAACTGCACTTCCGGCAATTTGAGTTGTAGGTGAACCACTGATACCAGCGGCGGAATAAAGGTTGTCATACGTTTGTCCAGGCAAAATAGTTAGTACTTTGTAAGGAGTGGCGTTGTTGGCCCCTACCGCGTAACTACCAGAAGTGTTGGTTTTCCACACACGTCCATTGGCGGTACACGCCGATTCAGTGGTGAGCGTCGCACTACCATCACAAATTTGAGCTATGGTATATTGTTCGGGATAAGCGGTGTAATTTCTAAAGGTAAAGGTGGCCGAACCACCCACCATTGCCACCGTGCCGGAAGGCAAGATGCTAGCACTTAGCGCCGGAGAGGTTGTCATAAAAACTGGCCCAGTGTGATTGGTAACTTTGGCCAAGCAAGCATTAACGGCCACCACTTCTACCGCAAACTGACTACCGGCCGCAACAGTACTTCCGTTAAAGGGAGTCCCGCTCACAAGATTGCCGGAGGTGAATGTTTGATTTGGCATCACCGTCAAAAAGCGATCAAAAGCTGAATTGACAACCGCATAACCATTAGGATCTCCCGTAGCAAAACTTTCGGTATGTTCATCTATGTAAAACGAATAAGAAGCATTGGGTTGAAAAGATTTTATAATAAAACTGGCCACCCCAGAAACAAAAGGAGCAGAACCAGATTGAACTGTTGTTGTCGTTCCAACAGTTACTAAATCGGTGGAGTATCCTGTTCTTACTGTTGCACTGCCAGTAGAATAAGTAGTATCAATATTGTAGTAATCATCGACCACCAAAACTTGGGCCGTGGCATCTAGACAAGTGCCAAAAGTAAAAGGCCCTCTCACTGCTGATTCGGCCACCGCTACTCCTGCGTTATGCGAACCTGCGGCCAATGTTTGGCCAGCAAAAAGAGAAATTGCTTTGGTGGGAGTACCACCTACTACCTCGTAATTCAAAGAAGTTCCAGTCAAGGAAGTTGAAGTAATAGTGATATATTTATCGGCAACTCCCGCCACTGTCGACGCTTTGAAATTTTTCAATCCAGTAAAAGTAAAAACATCCAGACCGCTAACTGCTGAAACAGTTCCCAGCAAATTTGTTGGAAGCGAATAAGCACTATCTGACATACTCAAAGTTAAAGTTGGTGCACTCGTAGTAGAGAGCAAATTGTGATACTGATCTGTAACATAAGCAACTACACTGAAGGCCGAACCTGCAACTTGCGTATCAGGCGGCAAGTTAGCAAAAACATCGGCCACCGTTGCATTGCCTTGTTCCAGTCGAGAAATATCTTCTTGGCCAGGCAAGGCCACTAATACTCGTTTGGCCGTGTTAGGATTAATTGCAAAATAGGAGCTAGAATGACAATCAACGTTGGAACAGTACGCAGAAGAGAGACCAATTGTGTGGCTTCCCGCACGGTAGAAAGTAAAAGCAAAAGGAGCACTAATTCCGTTGGTGACAGTGATCGAGGCCGGCATTTGCGCCCCATCATCTGTTGGATGGGCAAAAGCAAAAGTAGCACTAGAGAAAGTGGCCACGTTAAAACCAACATCTGTGATATAAATTCTTGCTTGCGTATAAGCAGAGCCGGCCGTCTTAGTGGCGGCAGTACCGGTGAAAGCATCTTCAAAATTATCTTGGCCACCACTCACAAATCCTTGGCCATCTAAAATCATGGCCACATGTGCCGCGGTATCGCTTATAACTAAAACTTGCTTGTAGTAGCTTCCCGTACCATTGGCCGTTGTCTCTGAATAGGTAGGAAACACTCGCAACGCTTCTGGGGCCAAGTATTTTAAATTATCAAAGGTGGCAATTCCGCTTGTAGCAAGCACGGTTGTCGTACTGCTTGTGGAAAAATAACGAGTAGTGGTTGGAGATGAATGTAGCACGGCCTTCATGATGATGCTGCCAGTGGTATTATCCCACAAACGGTTATTGTAACTATCAAAGACACGAGCAACAATAGTTGGCGAAGACCAAGTCTCTCCAACATCATAGGTTCCAGATGGAGAAGTAGAAAAATCTAAGTGATGCGCAACGGAAGGAAGAACTGAAATAGTAGGAGCGGCCAATGTGGTAATGCCTGTCGCCGAGGCTCCATTGAAAGAAAATGTGTAATTGTTACTTCCAGCAGCAGAATAAGTTAGTGTTTCATTAACATCTGCTTGGCCAGCAGAAAATAGTTGAATAGAAGTTGTTGTTGAAGAAGTTGGAGTGTGAATTATATAGCTGGCCGACCCATCCCAATCAGAAACCAATACTCCATTATTATCCAACGCGCTTAGCTGACAATCAGTAGCGCTTCCGGCCACCACAGTGGTCGAAGCACAAGTCAAATCTAGCTTCGTAGGCAATCCGCTAGACACTGTTATTGGATGAGTACCTATCCGACTTGAATCTTTATCTTCCACGACTAAAGAGCAAGGAAAAAGTGAAATTGGACAGCTAACATTCAAAACAAATGTTGCATCAGGGGCGGTCAATTTACCAGCGGCAAAAGTATATATTCCATCCGGCGGATTTATTGCCGTAGTTTGAATAATTTCACTTTTTGTCACCGAAAAGGCCAAATCTAATGCAGCCGAACTCTCTACTCCCGAGTAGACAAGATTATCATCACTATCTTTGATTATGATATTTTGTGCAGAAATTTCCCCACCATAAGTAGTCGCAGAGATAGTGGTGGGAGGAGGAGCAAAAGCAATTTTACTATAAGTTCCGTTCGCAATAGTAATGTTCATTGTTCCATCAACGTATGTGGAGGAGGTTCCATCTCGCCAGGTAGCAACCAACATTGGAGGCCTAGTATCTTCGGCGGTAGTTAGTAGATATGTTTCACTATCCGGAACATCGCTAATAAAGACTTTATTGTTGTATGTGTTGGCCGCTTTTTCTGATTTGTTAAAATTAAGCGTTATACAGCGAGCATCATTAATTATCTTGGCCGCACGATAACGCACAGAACTTTTATACAACTTCTTACTACCCTCTGGAATAAATGTACAAACGCTGGCCGTGTCGGTAGAGATTATCGTTCCAGTAGTAGTAGTTGCGCACATCGGAATGCTATTTTCATAAGTCAACATTCCGGCACCTAGACTAGCAGTACAAATATTTCCATATTGGTCATAAGGAGTAGAACAAATTTGCAAAGAGTTTTGGTCGGCAGAAAAAGTAAAGACAGTTCCACCGGCAGTTGTATAACCAATTGGTTCATTGGCACCACCAGTATTATTTGTTCCTGTGGGCAGTGTCGTATAATTTATCGTAGCGGTAGTCGGATCTGAATTGTTATGAAAATGTACCACATCAAGCGGGCCATGATTCATTGCAAAGGCAAAAGTGGCAGTATAACTACCAGCACTAGGAACAGACATGGTTGCGGTCATAGTGTAACTCTGCTCGGCCTTCGGAAATTTAGCATGGATGGCATATACTGAATAACTCGCACCATCGTAAGAATACGCCACCGGAGATAGCGTCGCTTGCACTGAAGTTATTGTGGGATTAACTATAGTGGTATTTCCAATTGTCGGCATCTCTCCAAATAGCGATCTTGTCGGAACTGCTCCTGCTAAAAATGAAAAAGTTATAGTTCCATCAGTAGTCGCATCCAACCAGTTTCCATTTTCATCAGTGGCCTTAACAATAACTGAAGTATCGGAATCGGTGGCTGTATAAGAATTTAGGGCCACTCCTATTTTCTCCCAATCTCCCGGAGTAACTTTTAATGTGACATAAGAGGTTGCACTCCCGGAAGCATAAGAAAGGCCAGAATCATCAAAAGTACCAGTAAATGCTGATGATAATGCTACTACTCCCGATCCCATAGAGACAGTCCAAAAACTTGGATGACTGCCTGTTAGCATTGCAGTGTTATCTGCACTAGTGGCCGCCAGACTTCCAAAGAAATTCCATGAAGTGTTGGAAGTATCTGCCGCAGTTGCCAAATAATTTCCAAACTCATCTTCTAAAACTGCCAAATAGGAAGTTTGCGTGGCAGAAGTTTTTAGCAACTGACATGGCGTAACACTACCGCTTCCACACTGATAATCTACGTTGTCGTGATTGGTATCACTCAGGCCTCGACATAAATTAGGAACGAAATCTGTAGAAAATACAATCTTAACCGCATCATATGATTGGTTTTCACAAATGGCCGTTGGTGTGCCAGAAACATAGCGCAAGTTAACACGTTTAGGCGGCCCACGATAAATAGTGATAGGATTATTAGTACGATAATTTAAATGGCCGGCAAAATAAGTATAATAATCATCATCTCCATACCAGCCAGGAAGTGGGCCAGCAAAATCATAGGTGGTAGAGGCAGCAATCGTTTCTAAAAAGTCTCTTGTACTTAATGGATATCTGGCCTCAATTGCCGCCACTCCAGAGTTAAAAGTATGAGTCTGGGTATCAACATGAACAAATGGCCGATAATTAGCATCTCTAAACATTATTTTTAAGTCAGTAGATCTTCCGTTTCCAAAGCTCAAACGTATGGTGGGAGTACCATCAGTACCAAGTAACCAGGTTCCGGTGGTAGTAGTTGGCAAATATTCCTGATTGTAGTCTTCAAGCGAATAGGAAATAATGGGACGAGTCCCTTTGCTATCTACTCCATACGCAGAACCACTACTATTTGGATAATTTGTAATCGGTAGTGATAAAACCGGGTCTGATCCATCGGTTGTCGAATTAAATCTTTCAATACTTATTCTAGTGTCATAGTAACCATTGATCTTATCGCAGGTATTACCAAACTTATCTTTAAACGAAATTTCGACTGGCGTAAATTGTCCGGCCAGGGCAGAATCATTGTTTGGATAATCACACCTCGTCCTATCCAAACAACTATTCATCATCGCCCGAATATAACTCGGACGATCAGCATTTACTGTTAATCCTAGTCCCTCAAAAGTATATGTCGTTCCATCAAGCGTTAATCTGGGAATTAGTTTATTTTGGTAACCAATTTTTGTTGGACGATAAATTAATCCCGTTGTTCCCGCAGCACTTGTACCATTTGTAAAAGTTAACTCTGTTCCAGCAACATTTGTCCTTCTCAAAATTGTTCCAGTTTCGGCTGTTCTTAAAAACATCGTTGGATCTGGAGTGGTCCAAACCAAAACATCACCAGCGACATCTCCAACATCGCGCAGATAGTTTCCCGAACTATCAATGACTGCCGCATAAAAGGCCAAAGAAGAAGTATCGGTGGCAGTCATCGTCTGTGCTCCATAGACTTGCGCTCCGAGATTTTCCCGATTTATCTGAGTATTATCAAAAATATCTGCCGCAAAAGTGTAGCTCGGCCCATCCATAGAATTGGCCACAACTACACCACCTGGAGATCCGGGGGCCACGTAAATTTCTACCGCGGTTGCATCATAAAGATTGGCCTCATTTCCTGCCTGGCCTTCTCGATTATCACTAACCCAAACTCGGGTAACTCCTGCGTTGTAGATAGTAACTGCCTCAGGTATGGTGTATTCACCGTTAAAAAAAGTATAGGTTGTTGATTGATTGGCCGGAGGCAATACATTTTGACGTCCACTCCAACTAGGATATTCCTGATAGGAAAAGCTTAGGGCCCGCGGAAAATTATCTGCCTCTTCTGCAATATTTTGTTCAACGTCAGTAATTGCCAGTTGAAAATTAAATGGCACTCCCGCATCTTCATAATTTCTCCGTCGAGCAGCGACCTGTGCACACAATGCTTCTTGTTCGCAACCAAATTCTAATGAATATTTAACACAAAGAGCATTCCAAGTATCAACGGAAAAAGTATTATCTCGACAATCTCTAAGCGTCATTGATTCACTGTCAAAAATTTGCTCATAGTATGGGTGAGTATTGCCAACTGTAGTATAGTGGGTAGTACGCAAATCTATCATCGCAATACTTTCCATTGCACTACCAGGAAGAACTTTCAAGTTAAAGGTATTGGAGGCAAAAAATTTTGTGGCCGAGACATTAATGTCAAAAGAACCTCCCGATGAGCCTAAAGTCGTATCTCCAAACTTAATAGCAGTAGAAGCATAGCCCGCTGAATTGGTTTTTGTTTTGGGTGTACTAATTGTGATAAAAGATGAATCAAAGCCCACAACATTACTATAGCGAAATGCTATTGCCGTATTGGCAATCGGGTTACCGTGCATATCGACGAGTCTAACTCTAAGTGGTTCATATACAGATCCCGGTGCAACCGTTTGGTTATTACCACTAACAATCACCAGCGAAATATGTAGGCCACCTTTTTCGATTTCCTCATTTAAATTTTTGGTACAAGAATAGTTGCCCAGCAAAGCTAGCACTAGCAGGATGGAGGTCAAAATGGTGTCTAATACTCTTTTCATTTTAACTATTATTTCCTTCTTAAAATCAATTTACCCTGTCCATCAACTATTCCACCTAGGCCATAATCAAACATGGCCGCGTTGGAAGGATCCGTTCTGTATATAAATACATCATTGTTCGTAAATCCCAAACTTGTGGAAGAACCCATAGACGGACTAATAGTTTGTGCATTGGTATATAAGCAAAAATAGTTATCTGACGTCGTTGCCAACCCTGCGGCAGCATTAGAATTTTTGCTTAAATCAAATCCTTTAATATTTTTATTATTTCTGCACTCAAGTACTAGCGCAACCGTTGCTAACGTTAAATCATCTGGATTTGTACCACTTTCATGGACGGCAATAATTTTCTCTTCCACCGCGACATAGACAATATTTTGTCCTAAAGCACCACCAACGCTGGAAAGGCCATCGGCAACTTTTAAATCAACAACACTAACATCCGTATTGTTAACGCCTGTATACGTACTTGCGACAACCGAGTTTAAGGTTAAACTATCTTTAATCAGATTATTATCAACGTCTGTCGTAAAATAAACCGCCCCATTAGTTGCCATTACAACTGTAGAAATCACTCCCAATCCTATTCGACTTGCTTGTGCCATGGTTTCTAGATTAATCACCACCACCGCTCCACCTGCTGCATAGGCAACATAATCCGTTCCATTTGATCGCGTAGTTGCCAAATAATTTATCTCACTTGACCCGCCAGGAATAATGCCAAAGCTTCCTGCCGCCCAACTATCCATCGCCTCGTTGCGCGCAGCAATTTTGCCATCTACAAATGAATTATCAGAACTTGAACTATAAGCGCTAGTTACTAGATGAATTTGATCATTGGCAAAATCAAACACCGTTAAACCACCTTCTCGACCAATAAATAACTTACCGGCGATCGCGGCCATATGATTTATTGATCCCCAACCAGAAGGCATAGCATCAGTGTTGGCATTTATACGCATAAATTTTTTATTTGCAGTAGCATCGACAATCTCCACATAATTTAGAGCATAGGCCAAAACCATGGCCTTATTTGGGAAATCATGACGAGCGCTTCTATAATTCTCGTTAGGATCTACTGTTGAATTATATTCATCATACCAAGACAAATTATCATCGGTGGCCCAAGCTTCTGTTGTTGGAATATCCCAAAAAATTGCCTTAGATATTGCTGCGGAGTCTATATCATCATAATCGAAAGTTCCCGTTGCCGTCGTGCCGGTAGCAACCACCACGTTTGCTGTTCCACTAGCATCTGTACCAATCCGTAAAGTAAAGGTTCCTGTTTCAAAACCAGTAATGATTGTTCCAAGATCAACTTCGTTATAGTTTTCTGGACGCACATAATTTCCACCACCTTTTTCAAGCATCCATTCAGTAGCAGAAGAAGACTCTGTGGGCAGATAATAATTATTATAATCATCAAAGGCAGCAACATAATATGTTCCGCTAACATTTAAATTTAACGAAATAGCTGCTCCCAAATTTTGAGCGGCCGACGCAGAAGAGGAAACACGATAGCAGGCATTATTTTCGCTATCAGCACTCACTGTAAATGTTGCCGAATCTCCAACAACCGGCGAAATAGTACTCATCACGCGATTACTATTGGCCACCTTAAACTTGGCCTGGAAGGAATAAACTCCGCTACTAAATGGCACGGCCGTAACCGATCCATAGGTCTCCAGACTACTTAACGTTCCACAGCCAGCAGTATTCGCGCTAGGGATTGTAAAAGTAAGAGTGGTGGAAGGAGCGGTTGCCACCGTTACACCGCTTTCATCTTTGGCCGTTACCATTACCCAGGTGTCAACTCCGGCGGTGACGGCAGGTGTTGTATCAACATCTATATTGTAGTACGCAATTCCATCTTTTTTCAAATATAGAAGTGGTGATGTTCCCGCCACACCGCTATGAGTGGCCACAATATGTGTTCTCCCGGCCGTGGAGGCGGTTAAATTAAATGTCCCAGTTGTAGCAGTGGCCGGGCCAATTACAATGGCCGTGCTATCCACGGTGGACCAGACCGCATTTGCCATCTTAGAGATAAAATTTCCATAAGCATCATAACCGTAGGCCACAAAGCTAGCAGAAGTTGCAGTGCTTGCCTTATCCCAAACAGTGGTGGATGGCCCACTGGTAGGTAAATTATCTCCACCGTAACTGCCATCACTGGCCAGTACAACTTTTATTTTAGAAAGTGTATTGGGAGCAATCCAACTATGATCAACCGTGGTGGCCAGCGGCGCCTGCAAAGCGCTAACACAACTACCTAATCCGTCCGTGCCACACACTTGGGTAGTAAGAATCGGGGACGATCCATCGGCAGTGTAGAAAGTAAATGTTTTATCCAAATAAGTTGTTCCACTGGCCAAAACAAATGATCCAGAAACGTTGGTAGTAACTGGATTTTGCAATACCGGGTCTGTATGTGAGTTTGCAAAATTGGCCCAGGTAAGTTTAAACTGTCTCGGCCCGGCGGCCAATGCCGTTTTATAGAAGCGACTATCTACCGCGATAAAGCGCACGGTAGTATCGGCCCCAGTCGTAAAGGCGGCCACTCCACTAATTGCCGCCGCTCTGCTGGCCACTCCTCCCGCACTATAACTCTCCCCTGGAAAGAGCGGCATGAAATATTTTAAATCTCCTGGACTTACTTTCAATCCGACGGTACCCGAAGAGGCGGTTATCGCATTAAAAATTGAGCCGGTGGCCGTGGTAGAAACTTCCAGTGTCCCACCCGATGCAGTAAAGGCCGCAATCGATGCCCCGGCGGCAGTTACCCAGCTAACGCTATCATTGTTTCCAAGAAAATTTCCTCCGGCATCATAAGAAGCCGCATACATGGTAGTGCTTTGGCCGATTTTTAAATTAACGGTTGTTCCATTAAGCAGTGAACCTTCGCCATTACTACCGGTGAAGATTTTTGTACAGGCCACTGGCCCTGGCACTACGTGAGCGGTAGTTGTTCCACCGATCAAAACATTATCTCTATCTACTGCTGATATTGTATAAGTGTCTGGCCGATATAGTGTACCGGAAGTAAAGGTGCCGGAGCCTCCTGCGAAAGTTATCGCTTTGGTTCCTGTCACATTTGAAATCAAATTTATTCCACTGCACTCACTACTTCCATCTGCATTACTGGATGGAGAAAACACTATCGAGCGTACCCCTGTATAACTTACGGCCGTAGTATCACTGCTAGTCATGGCCGTAATAATTATATTAAAGGCCGAAGCAGAAGTTATATCTCCGGCCGTACTTAGCGCTAAATCAAAGTGATCAGCATTGCCCGCGGAAATAGAAATGATTCCCGAAGAATCCGCAGGGGGAGAGCCTACTGCCTGCGAAGTAGCGGTAACAACCATCTCTCCGGACTGTATCAAATTTAAGACGACAGAACTTGCATTCGTAACAGAGGCCATGGGTATTGCACTAAAAGGCGTCGTAATTAATGTTCCATCTGTTCTTGTAAACGTCCAATCCGCAGTAGTATCGTTACCAATAAAATTTCCAAAGCTATCGTACTTGGCCGCCCAGAAGGTGGGATCTGCACTTGTTGCGTTAGTCGGATAAGCGAGCGTGTCAATTTCGCTGCCATTTGGCGCATCCACTATCTTTAATACCGCCGCCGAAGAATTGGCCGTGACAGGAATTGGATACGGTGAGTATCCAATGATGTCCGGCCCCTCCGAGACAACTTTTAGTTTAACATTAGTATTGCTGCTATTGTACAAAACAAAACTTCCCAGCGCAGCAGTGAAAAGATAGGTTCCGTTAGTGAAGGTAGGAGAGGACATTACTCCATGCACTCGGGCAATATCCCCATTGGGCGAAGGAGTTGTATTAATAAACTGAAATGCCAAAGATGTCGGCGGCGAAAAGTTTGAGATGGTATTGAAATTAGAATCTACTGCACGAATTAAAACAGCAAAAGAGCTACCGGCAGTTTGCGTTCCCACTGCAATGGAGCCTAACGCTTCCGCGGCAGTATCTACTCCATAATTGTATGTACTAATCTGATTGGCCACTGCCACCAAAAAAGAAATATTACTACTTCCCGTTGTCACATCATATTCTACTCTATTGGCCAAGGCCGTGTGGGTATAAGAACCGCTATTGGTAAAAGTAAATGTTTTACTATCGCCTACTGCACTATCTCTAGCGGCAAAATTAATCACACCCGAAGAGAAAGTGTAGCTACCGACCGGAGCAGTAAGCGAGTCAACGCTATTTTTGATGGACCAGACAGATGTTGAACTATCTGTAGTAATATTGTGATAATCATCTACGGCATATAGTCTTACGCCAAAATCAACACCAGCATTTTTGGTGGCCGTTGCCATTGAAGGTAAAAAGGTTAAAGTCGAAATTCCTTCTACTAAGGTCTGATCGGAAAAACCATAAACAATTCGCTTACCACTTCCTTCATTTACCACATATGAAGAGGAGGTAAAGCTAACTATCCCGGCAGTGTTAACCGGAACCAATGCTTTGCCCAGGCCGGCATGTTTATTAAAGGCAGATCCCAACGTGATGCATCCTCCAGCATCTGAAGTATAACCGGTATCAAGAGTACAACTTCCCCAAATATTAGTAGCAGTAGGTGCCGTAGCATAAGTATCACCGATAAAACTAAAAGTTACTCCTGTTATTGCACTGGTAGTATTGATGTGATTAAAATATTGATCAACCGCTACCACACGAACATCGAATATTGATCCCACCGTTTGTGTAGATGGCGCCCCACTAACAGCACTGGCCGAGGATAATTTTCCTTCCTTTAAACTCTGTCCAGGCAGCAGCGCAAGAAGTTTCGTTGCCGAGGGATTCGTACGGGCCACAAAGCTACTAGACTGATAGTTAGTCCCAACACCACTGTTTGTTATCGACAAGTAGTGTAGTGCTCCAGTGTGTGTCCGTTTATATTCCGTGTAACTACCCAAATAAGTTCCAGAAGAAAACGATAAGATATCTGAAGTCGTTTGACTGCTTGTATTGAGAGTAAATCCACGATTGTCAGAAGTTACTGTATTAAAATTTGCATCCACTAACTTGGCCATAAAATTAACTGCCGAACCGGCCGTCATGGTATAAGCACTATTAATTAGTCGAGCACCACCGCTCCAAGTAGTATATCCCTCTCGATGTGTCTCCGCTGAGGGAAAATATAATATACTGTAGGCCGCATTTCCTGGATCAACTTCATAGGCCGAAGAAGTAAAGTGAGTAGTAATACCCGCACTTCCTCCTTGTGGAACAAAACGCAAACTACTTCCAGATACGCTGGTAGACAATCTATTGGTGACATTAAAGGATAGAGATCCAGCTGCTGCAGAGTTAAAAGTAAATTGTCCACCAAGTAGTGCATTGGTATCAGAAAAAATTCCGTTAACCACTCCGGCCATATTGGCCGCACCCAGCGATACTCCCACCGCATCTGTTCCTGTAGTTTCTATATTGAAGTAGTTATCCACTAAGAATGCCTTAACCGTAAAAGCAGTTCCGGCACGTTGATCTTGTGGTGAATTTGCCAAGGCCTCTGCCGTAGTGGCCACTCCAGTTATAAGTGTCTGGCCAGGAAGAGTTAGTACAATGTTTTTAACCGCAGTATTGGAAGCTACTGTAAACATCGATGAAGGAACTGATGTCAGGCCAGTCACCACCGGAGTTACATATTGCGAACTCATCGCCTTATGCAGAGCAATTGCCCCTCCTACTGTACCGCTGCTCATCGCTCCTAAATTATAAGTAGCATTCGAACTAGTATTTAAGGTAGTGACCGTGGCAGAAGAAGTCGTCGTAGTAATTCGATTATAGCAGTTATCTGTAGCGATAACTTTAACATTGAAATTAACTCCGGCGGTTTGAGTAGTTGCCGTGGCCAGTGGCCAAGAACCATCAGTATGCGTTTGTCCTGGTAACTCTACAATGGCCTTGCTGGCACTAGCTAATAGAATTGGCGCTCTATAAGTTCCGCTCGCGGCGGTGAATGAGGCCCCGGCCACTGTACCAACAGTTGATAAAGTCCAAGTACCACGCGAGTAAGTACTCATGTTGATACTAGCACTGCCACTAGTAAACGTTATACTTTGAATATCCGCTTTTGCGATATCATTTGTATCTGTGGTATTAAAAGATAAAACTCCAGAGGCGGTAGTGGCCGTCACTGGATTAAAATATCTATCCACCACTTTAAATTTTACCGGTAAGCTGCTGCAGGCCGAACCATCTGGAACAACTCCTAAAACATTGGCCACCGATTCATTTCTATCTCCAAAAGTGGCCGCCTGTGAAGACATTATCGCAATAACTCGCGCAGCAGTTCCCGCTGCAATCGAATAAATAGTCGCGGTTCCACTTCCCCAACTTGGAGTGGCCGGAACATTAACCACAATAGTCCCACTAGGCACTGTTGAAGCACGAAAGTCATAAGCAACAAATGCGCCCGTACCATTTGTTAGGGTAGCGGTAGTAGAGACAAAAGAGAAAGAGTTGGCCGCTCGTCCAGGCATACTAATTGAGGCGGTAGCAACGGTTGGTAATACGTTATGATAAGCGTCGGTAACGTGGGCAAAAACAGTAAATGATGATCCGGCCACTTTTGTCCCACCAAATGGAATATCGGGGAAGGCATCATTGTGAGCAGTAAAACCACTATGTAAAGTCTGTCCAGATAACCCCACCGCTAACATAGTAGTACTAGGATTTGTCTTCACTTCATATTGAGTACTCGGTAAACAGATTACCGGGCCCGTACCATTAGGTTCATCACAAATTGGGTGATAAATTCTAATGGCATATTTCACCCCTGTAGCACTAGCAGTTCTAGCATTTAAAGAAGCAAAAGTTAGCGTGGCCCCACTGCCATCATTATCCGAGGTAGTCGAACGCGTAGTGGCCAGCTCAATAGCATTAGCAGCAGCGTCATCCATATCGAATCTAAAGTTGGCCGTCTCAATTGGATCATCGGTTACTCCCGTTCCCACGATGCTAAGGCCGTCATCTAAAAAGTATACTCGTGCACCAATGGTGCTTCCGGCGGTATAGGTACCGGTGCTATTTGGTACTCCGGTGATAACGGAATCAATGTCTGCCGCAGGAAAATGAGTGGTCTGGCCATCTAAGGCGATAACCGCATATTTAATGGATGCCGCAGAATTAACCGTAATTGGCCCAGTAGCGGCCGTCATCGTAGAAGTGGTGGCCATAAATGTTAGACTGCTTCCGGGAACAGAATATCTCGTTCCAGCAAAAGAGGCCGATCCAGAGCTGAAACTAGCGGTAGGCAGAGGGCCTCCAGCAAAGTTGGCCTCTGGTTTTCCTTGCATGCTACCCGTGGCCAGTGTCGTGCTATCCGTCCAAACAATATTATTCAAATTGTCATAAATATTTAAAATCGGCCCATTCCAAGCTGTGACGGTGTCGTATGGCCCAGTAGGACTAGGCGTAGAGGCAAATTGCAAATGGTCCGCCACCCTTGGAAAAATTTTAACATCAGCACTTCCAAAGGCCGTCGACGCAATAGTTGTAGTTAGCGCAGCATCGGTGGAGAGAGTTTTAATTTTTAAATTTCCAAAACCAACACTCGGTGCTTTCGATTCATTCATCTTAATGGTGACACGGCCAGTTCCGGCGCTAAGTGTTCCAACAAAGCGTGTGGCCGACGTAATTGTTGTTGAAGTAAAAAAACTGGAAGAAACAAACGTAGCATTATTGGCCGTTGTCAAATTTGGTTCTGGATCTAGTGTAATAGTCACTGTTCCAGAGGCCCCGGTTGCTGTAGATATAATGTTGTGTCCCAAATCGTGCACCGCCACATCACAATCAAAATTAACTCCGGCCGTTCCTGTCGAACCAGTGGCCGACAAACAAGCAATATCTATATGATTTGGAGTGCTTGGAACCAGTGTAATTCTTTTACTTACCGTCGCCAGCGCAGCTGACGTCCCCATTACCGTTGCAGAAATTATCGCTTTCTGATCTGGCCTTATAGTAGAAACTTTAAATTGATTAGCTTCTGCGGTGGGCCCCACGACTGCTCCTGCCGCAAAAGTATAAACACCATTTGCTGGTGCATGATTTTCCGGCCCAGTAAATGCTAGATAGGAAGAATCGGTTAAATTGAAGGTGACATTTTTAGGGCCATTGTCAGCATCATTTAGTGTCGTTCCCCCGGCATTTTCACTTAAAAGATTATTATCATAGTCGTATATTTTTAAAATATTCAAACCAATGTTACTACCTGCGACGTATGTTGCATCAGCAGTAATATCTAAAGCAGCATGATCTATCACCCCAGGAAGTATGGAGATATTTATACTGGCCGACTTAGAAGTCATCCCGTAACTCCAGGTTCCTAGAAGTGTTGAATCCGATAAAGTTCCCAGTCCTGATGTAATAAAGTTAACTTCAATACATCCTTTCTCATAACTGCTATTGGAGGCCCGGTTGTTTTTAAAAATGGACCAAACACTAGTTTGATCAAATGAAACAGAACCATTGTCTAGTGTTATATCGCTGTAATTACCAAAAGCATCGATGGGAGCAACACAAAATGGTTCTTCATTATCATCAGCGGTAAAAGTATAACTACCGCCAGAGACATAGGTGAATGAAGGTGCCACATCTTGTTCGTTTCTTAAATTGGCAGAGGCCAAAGGGCCGGCGGCCATCGTAAATGTGATGACCTCAGAATAAGCTTCTTTGACACTGCCATTTAACCAATTAGCAGATCCGGAGGCGGCCAATTTCAACTCCTCTTGGGCCCGCGGAAAAACGACTGGGATTTTATAAACGTCTCTGGTCTCTGCGCCAATGGTGTGAGGAACTGGTGAGAGTCCTGAGGCGGTGGCAAAAGCGGTGGGAGTGCAAGGTAAATTATCGTAATCTTCATCGCTATCCCCATCAACCGGAAATGGTGATCCAGCACAAGCAGTGGCCCCTGTTACTATGCTTCCATCAACATCCACTCCATTTACTCTAACATTTGAGGCGGCGTTAGGAGCTGGACTGGCCGACGTATCCACCAAGTAAAGTCTGGCCGTCCAAGGATCTCCTTTGGCATCAATCCAGTTATCAAGTTTATCAAAGGCCCGAACAATCAAAGTTGCCGTCGCTGTTGAAACCAACGAGTCCATCGCTATTTCGTATTTATAGGCCTTATCTGAAACAATTTTGATCACATTATAAGACGATAGAGACTTAGCGTACGTCCCCCCCTCATCGTATTCAAATGTATAGTTGCCAACCGTAGAAAGGCCGATGGCGCCAAAAGATACTGAACCAGGAATTACTGCCACATTTCCAGCGGGGAAAGTTACTAGCCCGGCCGTTTTTAAGGAGCCAAGCCCACTGCCTGTAACCAGTGAAGTGGTAAAATCAATGGGATCATAGTCGCCGCCAGCGGCATAATTTGCATCAACCACATTCCCCCACTTATCTTCAAAAAAAGCTGCGTAGGTATACGCTTCATTACTGGCAGTGTAGCTAGTACAAAAATTAAGTGTATTATCCGCAAGAGCATCACACTTATAGTTTGGATCTGGATTGGAGCTTAGAACACCACTACATCCATCTCGTGTAAAATTTTGAACAGTTCCGGCCAAAGAGCGACGCCAAAAACCATTTTTACACACTGGCATCCATGTTCCACCTTGATTGCTTCTTAAATTTATATATTCTGCCTCACCACGCCAGACGGTAATTCGAGGTGCTCCACTGGCCACAGCGTCTGTAGTGATCGCTCCACTTTTTCCGGAAGGAATTAGTCCGCCCATAAAAGAACTTTCATTACTAACGATACTTATATAGGGCCGGTAATGAATGTCTTTAAAGGCCATGCGAAGGCCCGCATTTTCTGCACCATAAGAGGTTCCGTAAATAAAGCGCAAAGGAATAAGCGTTCCTCCGGCCGCAGTTACCAGCTGCCCTGCGCTATTAGGCCAAGCAGGCAATGTTGTGGCGGCCGTTGCACAAAGATTGGGATCGCCATAATTGTAGGCCAGGGGACTAGAGTAAGAATAATCAGAACAAACATAGTAACCCATTACGACACTATTGGCCTGCACAATGGGAAAGGCCGCAAATGTACCAAACGTTCCTGCATTTTCAGTGTAAGCAGAGATAGATAATCCACCGCTACTATTTGGAACAACTGGGGAGACAAAATCGGTGGCAGTTTGCGAAGTTGTCATATTGTAGTAGTTGACATCCACACTAACATCAACAGTATCATCAATCACATCTTCGCAAACATTCCCGTAGCGATCGGCCAGTATAACCCTAATTGGAGAAATTACCCCCGCACGAACTGTATTTTCGTGGCCAGCAATATCCCCGGCCGAAGTAATAAACTTATATGGCAAATTGTTTTGTACAATAACACTCGCCCCGTAGGTGAAAGCATCATCTTGAACAAAAAGAAAACCATCGCCTTTGGTTTTAGGAGTAAAAAACAGTTGCTCATTGGTATCGCCCTGCACTGCTGCATTAACTAGCACCTCATCATGAAAAAGATTAGTTGCCGAAGCATTAGTAAAAACATCAGCGGTAAACGTCCAACTCTCCACGGTGGAACTATCTCTTACGTAATTTCCTCCCGCATCAACGAGTGCCGCAGATAAGGTGGTGGCCGCATTACTGGCCAAAAAATGATATCCTTCATACACCGGTTCGGTTCCAACATTAGTACGTACCTGTTCCTCCGAACCGTCAGGCAAGGTCATCGTCGTGAAAGTATAGCTGGGCCCTCCCTCTCCATTTTGAATCACCACACCACTGACATTTCCCCTTTGGACAAAAAGATCAGCGGCCCCCGATTTTAATCCGGTGGCCGGTGCACTGGCCACCACTCTTATTTTTCCAAAACCGTTGGCAGTAAAGGGAGTTGCCGTCGCAATAGTGGTTCCCCCAACCCAACAAACTCCATTAATGAACTGGCACAACTGTGAATAACCCGCCCCCGGCAAAGAAGAAGTCTTTCCAGTCCAACTGATCCCTGCATCATTTTGCCAATCCACCACCACAGTAGCATCTGGAAAAGTAGAAACCGGTGCGCCCTTGTAGTCAGTAACAACTATTTTAAAACGAAGTGCCTCTCCGGCAGTGATAAAATTTCTCTTAAATCTTTTAGAGTACAGCGCCGGACACTGCTCTGAACACAAATTAAGATCCGCAGCACAGGATTCATCGCTTTCGCATACCGGATTTATCACGTACTCATCATCATCAATTGGTAATAGCGAGCCAGAAACGGAATCAGGAATCTTTCCATACCACTCGTGGCCGGTGACAGATTGATCAGTCGAAACATCGAAAAACTTATCTGTCTCCAAACTAAAGGCAAACGGTTCACCTTCACTGACGTCCATAGAAGACGTTATCTGCATCACAAATTTTACCGATTGAGAAAAAGAGGGAATAGATGCGACAACATAAAATTTCTGATCCGGGAAAAGAGTAGCTCCGGCCATAACCAATGCAGAAGCACGTCCATATTTATCAGTATGGGTCTCTTCTGGTAGAATCCGAACATCTGCCACACTACGATTGATATTAAAGGAGTCAGGATAAGGCTCCGCACGAAACGACACCTGCACTCCCTCCATGGGAACTTTGCCACCCGCGCTGTCACTGTAAAAAGAGACCTCTAAGGGTTTAGCAAACAAGCTACCAAGACTGGCATATTGCATAGGATCATCGCCACTGACTTTCAACAACAGCGTTCCCATGGTTCCATCGCCTGGAACTTTTTTCGAAGAACAAGAATTGGTGATTATAATTGCTGTTGCAAATAAAACAGAAATGAAAAAGAGGCGAAGACTCTTTGCCCAAAAAAATGTCACGAATTTATTCAACTCGCCAAATTTCATTTTTCTCTCATTCCCATCGCCAAACTTCACCACACTCCAAATCGTTACTATTTTAGACTGTTTCGGTTTATCGCTTCGCGATGTTTAGTTATTATTATAACCACTCCTGCCAATATCTATATCTGGCCATTAAGCTGTTAAATTTTGCCTACCGACTTATTATAGTCCTTCAATCGTAGCGGTCAGAAATGAAACCTATTTTCAATGAGTTGCCGGCCAGACAAAAGTTGACAATTATCATTAACTGCCCACCACAGTTGGCAGTGGCAAGTACAAAAAAAGTGTAGCAATTAATTTATTGAAATTACTTGTAGTTTAAAGTTATGCCAACAAGTGCTGTCATTGTGCTTCCACTGACGGCATAAACGGTAAAACCAAAAGCGTAAGAGTAGCCAATGCGCGCCTCTACCCCCCAATTTTTATTAATTGGATATATTGCGCCGCCATGCGCTCCAGCATCAAATGCCACAGAATGTAAGACGACACCGGAATCGTATTCACGCAAATTAACATCGACAACACCAAAATCCCAACCGACAAAAAAGCGATAGCGCGGACGAGAGGAGACAACGTTTTGACTATCGCTTTCTTCAATGGCCATTCCCGAAGAGCCTAGATAATAACGATTTCCAAAAAAACCTCCCAGATAAGCAACCATCCCTGACGTTGTATTCATGGCCACCACACCTTTAAAAAAAACGGCACTATTGGAGTTAAAAAAAGACTCATACTCCGCTTGGACCGTGTTTGTGCCAGTATGATTGTAAGTGTTATTTGCTCCGGTATAAGTGCCCGAAGAGGTTCCCAGACTAGCATGAATTTGGGAGTATCCATAGGCCATTTTACTGCCTCCTTCCAGCACCACTAGCAACACAAAAATCAAACAATAAATCCCCAAACGTACAACAATAGCTCTAGCACAATATTTTTTTAAATTAAGCAGCATTTCTCACATCCAAAGTTGTTGAAGTTGTTTGGCCTTGCTGTGCCTTTTCTCCAATCCAATCGTCAATAATTCTATCAATCTCCGGAGAGGCCGACTCATCAATACTTAATTCCTTTCGGAAAAACTGGATGAAGGCCCGCCCAATCTTTTCCTTAAAGGATTTGATGGTTGATACTTTGCTTTCATTTTCTAAAATCAACTCCATGTCTGCCTCAATAAAGGATCGCATCTTAGAATTTTTATCTCCAAAGACGGAAAGATAAAATTCTCTTTCTGCATCATCTAAAGAAAGCAAAAATTCTACTCGTTGATCTCGCTTATACTTCATTAAAATTTTACGAACTACATCTTCGGAAAGACGATTGATCAATTCACCAGGAAAATTTTCTCGCGCTACCTCTTTTAAAATTTCTACTTTGCCATTGCGATAGAGTGAATCAAAAAGTGCTCTCTCTTTTTCTAATCCAACGTAAGGAATCATATCGACGATTTTATCTAAAAATGGAGCATAAACACTCTTTTGTTTTGTATCCAGGGTAGAAAGTAATTTTGTTAACTCTTCGCGCTTTTCATTTAACAAACCGTCTGTGTAATTTAATCCATAATCTGAAAGCAACAAGGCCGTCTCTTGATCAATTAGTTCATAAGTGTCCGCAATAAAATCAGTAGGCAGTACGTTTAATAAAATTGACCCTATTTCAAAGTCATCGCGCAAAATACGTGCACACTCTTGTGGAGTAATTCGCGAAAGAATCTTCTTAGATTCTTTATCCAAAGTAGGTGGAGGTAAAATAATATCTTCCATAATCTGTGCTTCAATAAAAGTATCTCCCAGGCGCAAGTTGTTTTTATCCATATCGGTAACTAAATTTTTCTTCCATTGCGCACGTTCGGTAACCGACAGGTTATCAAAAATATATAACAAATCGTCAGTAGATGATTTTTTAATAATAATAGTCAGGGCCTGCGTTGACCCTTCCGCCTGTTGATTAATCCATCTCCGAATTAACAACAACGCCTCATTGGGGGAAGATTTTAGCAGAGACATAAATCGGTCAAATCCCACCAGAGGAACATCATCGTCCAAGGAAATAGTTCCACCACTCATACTCAACTGGCCGGCCAACATGCCTCCGACCCCTTCACCTCCGGCACCCGTAGGAGCATGTGCCGCGGCCTGCTGCGCCGGAGTTTTAGTGAATGCCTCATCCAGCGTGGTCAAAAATTTATTTCCAAATTGGATCATTCTTCCCAAAAGAGCAAATCCTAAAAATCCTATCAACAGCGCAAACAGCACAATTGCAATAGGAATTTTAAATTCCCGGATCATCTTTAACACAGGGTTTTCTTCTACCCGCTCGGCCGCTTTTTTGGCCTCTTCTAATTCCAATTTTAATTTGGCCAAACGCGCTTCTTCTTCTTCTCTTTTAGCGTTGGCCTCATCAGGCGGTATCAGTCCTATTGAAGCGTATGATACTTGCGGAGTAACAGCAGCAATTGGCGTAACAATCCGCTGTAATAAATCTTTAACCATATCCTGACGCAGTGGCGAAACACTTTTATCTATTAAAACTTCCACTGTGACATTTTTGATTCGATCCATGATGCTAACTGATTCTTGATTTAAATTTATTTGTCCTAAAATCTCACGCAGCGATGGCTCGTTTTTATTTTTTTCATCCTCTGTTTGTCCTCCTAATTGAATTGGAAAAGGAAGATCAAACTTATCAATAAACAGCGCATTCTCACCGTTGTCGTACTCTTGCGCATTCCGAACAAAAGGATTGGCGGCATCCTTTGCCTGTTTTTCTCTTTGTTTTTCTTCTTCTTTTTTCTTCTCCTCCAACTCTCTGGCCGCTTTCTCTTCGGCCTCTTTTAAGGCCGCCTTCTGCTTGGCCCGTCGCTCCACCGACTCGGTATCATCCTCGATGGAAATCGTAACATTAACAACATATTCATTTGGTTTTAAGATCGAGCTAATTCCGTTGCTGATTTTATTTCTTAAATTATTTTCCTGCTCTGTTTTCTGAGTAAAAATATCACTAGCAAAGGCCAGTGGATTTATAGAAAAAAACAGCGCTATTAGTCCCCCGGCCAGCAAGAAGCGCAAAGAAAAAAACGCAACGGGCCCTTTTTTCGCCAAACTTCCGCTCCGATCATTATCATGCTGTTTCATTTGCGATACCTCTATCATGTTCTTTCTCATAAATACTCTCTTGAATTACTGTTGTTGAGGTGCTTCTCCCTCAAGAGGAGCTCCTTCAGTAGTTCCTGTATTGCTATTTTGATTAGTTGTATTTCCAGTTGTGTCTGCTCCAGCGCCGCTACCACCACCACCTTCGGATGTAAGATTAAACTGCTTTTCTACGGCCCGCTTTAATCGCAACGCCTCTACATTTCCCGAATTATATTTAATGGCCATCTTGAAATTATCTAAGGCCTGCGTGTATCGTTGCTCAATAAGATCAACGCCTCCTTCAAATTCATAGATAACTGATAGGTAAGGAAATTGAACTTTTATTTTATTTAAAATTTCTCTGGCCCGAACCAGTTCTTTTTTTCGAATCAATTTCTGACACTCAAAAAGATCGGTCACCACTGAATCAATAGAATTTGCCATATCCAAAAAGTTGGTGGCCTCCATTTTAACTTTAATTTCAATATCTCTGGCATTAAGATCGGTAACAATAACCGTTGAAGAAAGATATCCTTCCTTGCGCAGCTCTAAAAACATAGTTCCAGATCCACCAAAGGCATCGCTAACATCGCTCGACTGAATGGTCAGCGGCGTAGTTCCAATTTTTTTGGAAGTACTATCGGATAATTTCCTTATATAGATATCGGCCTTGGTAGGATCGCTGTTAATTGTAATGGTTGATGAAGCACATGCCACCAACCCCAATAGCAAAAGACCTCGTCCCATCTTTGCTGCTAACAATAAACTTTTTCTCGCCAACATCGCTTCTCCCCGTTTACAGGTTTTCTCAAACAGTATCGAAAATATGATGGAAAAAATTAGAATTCAGACGACTTGTAACGAAAGAGGAAAAATTAACCTAGCGTTGATTATACTTGATAGAAATGTTCATAGGTGATCGGTATTTTTCATGCCTTTTTTCCTGTCATTCGTAAAACATGTTGTACAGAGGTCTTTCTCCTTTTGTTAGGATCAAATAATTCATCTAATTTTAAGAGCAAATGGATGAATGATTGTTGTGACAATAATCGACACCAACACTAAACTCATAACAATGTTGGCATTTGCAGAAGAAATATCAGCGATTCGCAAACTTCCCTTGGCAGTTTTAAAAAGTAATTCCACCGACCACCTAAGCCGATATAACGTCGTCAATTGCCTGAAAAAGCGCAAAGTCAAAATATCCGAGATCAAAGATTATAAGATATCCTGCGACTGTTTTTAAATCCGGAAAATGATTGTGATCGTTGCTAGTTCCAGGACTTATATCAAACCATTTTACAACACCGCCAAAAATGTCAAAGCAGTGATGCCACTTTATCACCGCCGCGGCAACATTATTTCGGGGGCCAGGGAATATAGCACCCGCCATTTTGGGAAGTGTTATTGAAGTGGAATCAAGAATTAAAATACCCTTAACCTTAAGCAAGGCCAACAACTCTTTACCATTTGGTACCGCAATTTGAAATGCATAAACTTTTTTTTAATACCATCTAATTGCATATTGCCTCTCCTTGGCATATTTTTTTCTTTACGTTTATTATTAGATATGCCATATTCAAGTATTAGGAAATAAAATTGAAATGAAAAAAGATAAAAATCAA
>Ga0208245_1000112_pt1 | contig 84434 bp, 90 predicted proteins | sample RifOxyC1_FD_184035 | JGI IMG/M metagenome (GOLD analysis project Ga0208245, IMG submission 184035) | Soil microbial communities from Rifle, Colorado - Rifle Oxygen_injection C1 (SPAdes) | ecosystem: Environmental > Terrestrial > Deep subsurface > Rock core/Sediment | place: Rifle, Colorado... | reverse complement strand
AGGGAATAATTCAATTAACCAAAGATCATAATGTCAAACTCAGAACATTGATCTTGCTCTCTATTGGTTTTGTGACAGTTATCTCTAGTGAGATGGTCGATAGCTTTTTAAGTTTTGAATTTGGTTTTAACGATAAACAAATGGGAATTCTATGGGCTGTTATATTTATAATTTCAGCCATTGCAGCCCAGACAACATCATTTTTTAACAAAAAACTTGGGTTGCATAAATCAATTCTTGTGACAGGATTATTAATGGCCATCACGTTTATCGTTTCTCCATACTTAGGATTGATTTTGGGAGGTATGTCGTTAATCTTAAGATCATCCCTACAAAGTATTTTTGGAAATCTAGCTTCAGTTAGTATAAATGATTCAACCGAATCGCGGTTTAGAGCGACTACAATTTCTACATTCAATATGATTAAAAATATTCCATATGTATTAACCGCCTTTTTAATAGGAAGCGTTTCAGACCTGTTTTCGGCTAAAGTAATATCTTTGTATTTAGGTGTATTTTTATTAATTATGTTAGGCGCTGGTTATTTTAAGCAAAAATCTCTTCGGGTTTAAGAAAATCTGCTTCAATGGTACAATTTAAATAGTTATGATAATTGGAATTGATGGAAACGAGGCAAACATTAAAAATAGAGTAGGGGTTAATAAATATGCTTACGAAATGCTTTTAGGTTTGCAAAAAGAGAACGAAAAGAGGGTTAACCCCAATAATCTCATAGTTTATCTTAAAAATGAGCCATTGAAAGACCTTCCTAAGGAAACAAAAAATTTTAATTATAAAATAATTAGTGGTAGGGGACTTTGGATATTAACAAGATTAATGCCGTATCTTTGGAAGAATCCTGAAAAAATTGATTGTTTATATTCTCCTAGTCATTATATACCAGTATTTTTAACAATTCCTCAGATTTGTTCAATTATGGACCTTGGTTATCTCAATAATTCGGAACATTTTGAAAAAAAGGTGTTTTGGCAGTTAAAGTATTGGACTGCTATTTCGATTTTTGCCTCAAAAAGGATATTAACTATATCAGACTCTAGCAAAGAGGATATTGTACGACATTATCCGTTTGCATTTAAAAAGATTACAGTTACTCATTTAGGATATGACAAAGAAAGATTTAATCTTAAAGTCCCTGCCGATCTTGTACGACGAGTCAAAAACAAGTACTCCATAGTTGATGACTATATCTTGTTTATCAGTACACTCAAACCTTCTAAAAATGTTGAAGGTTTGATTGATGCTTTTGCGTCTTTGTCTTCTACATACCCCAAACTTTCCCTTGTCGTCGCTGGAAAGAAAGGTTGGATGTTTGAAAAGATATATGAGAGGGTAGAAAAACTAAATTTAGCAAAGAAAATAATTTTTACTGACTTTTTTCCTGAAGAAGAAAGACCTGCACTAATGGCGGGATGTAAATTTTACTGTTTACCTTCTTTTTGGGAAGGATTTGGACTGGAAATCCTTTCTGCATTTGGTTGTGGTAAACCTGTTGTAGTTTCTGATATTGGTTCAATCCCTGAAGTTGCAGGAGAGGCAGGAATTTATATTGACCCTGAAAATGTTGAAAGCATAGCCATTGGAATGCAAAAAGTTTTAAATATGAGTGAGAAAGAATATAATAGTATAGTTGAGCTTGGGTTCAAACAAGCTAAGAAGTTTAGCTGGGAAGAGTGTAGTAAAAAAACCTTAAAAGTAATTGAAAGTATAAATGATTAAAGATAAAAACGGCAAAAGTTTATCTGTTAGTGAAGTAATTAGTAAAATTATGAATAGAATATCTAATTATTTTCTTGATTTTGAATTAATGCTCCTTCGTTTTGTTGGTCATATTCCCTCTCATACTGTTAGAAACATAAAATATAAGTTTTTTGGCATCCAGATGGGTAAGGGATCAACATTTCATATGTGGGCTTTATTTTTTGATCCAAGAAATATCAAAATAGGTGAAGATACAATAATAGGTGATCATGCCTTTTTGGACGGAAGGGATAAATTGATAATTGGAAACCACGTAGACATAGCTTCTTCTGTGATGATCTATAACTCCGAACATGATCTTTCTAAAGATGATTTTTCTGCCATAACCGCCCCCGTTGAAATAGATGATTATGTTTTTATTGGTCCAAGAGTGACTATTATGCCCGGAGTTAAAATTGGAAAAGGTGCTGTTGTTGCCGGAGGAGCAGTAGTTACTAAAGATGTTGACCCCTTTACAATAGTAGGTGGAGTTCCTGCAAAATTAATTGGAGAAAGAAAAAACAAAAACCCCGATTACAAACTAGGTCGAGCAAGACTGTTTCAATAAAATATGAGATTATTTTTAGCCTCCAGAGCAAAAGATCCAAAGACAGTGGAAAAACTCAAAAAATACATTGGTGGATTTAAAGGTAAGACCATTGTTTATATTCCGACAGCGGCAAACGCAGAAGATGGCTGGGAGTCTTGGAAGTCTGGCGAAACATGGAATATGGTTCGTAAATTTGAGTCTGTTTCAATTCCTGTCCAACTTGAGGATTATAGAAACAAATCAGTTGTCCACGAAATCAAAAGAATCAACCCCGATATTATTTGGTTTGGTGGAGGATACCCAGGATATTTAGCTTATTGGATGAGAAGATGTGCCTTAGATGAATATTTACCTGAAATATTAGGAAAAAAAGGATTGTATTTTGGAAGTAGCGCTGGGGCGATGGTGGCAGGTGTTACCTTACAAATAGCAACTTTTGGCTTTGTTGATAATGAAAGGGGTGCAGGTGATATTAAGCCAATGAATTTTGTAAATTTTGATATATTTCCACATTATTCAGAGAAACATCTTGATAAAATTAAGCAGAAGTATTGTGGGAAAAAACTTTATCTACTTAAAGATGGAGAAGAAATAATTGTAGAAGATAATAAAGTTACTTTAATTGGAGAGGAGAGGATTATTACTAATGAGTAAAATTTCTAAAATAATATTTTTATTAGTTTCTGTCTTACTTTTTATCTATGTTTTTCCTAAAAGTCCTGAATTTCCCAGGGAACTTCCAAATTCTGTTCAATCTTTTGAACCAGCAGATGTAGAAACACCACTTAGGCGTGGGTACTATACAAATTTGACTCGTCAGGAAGTGATAGAACATTATGAAAGAGAATTTAATAAAGGATTCTTCTATGTTTTTAGATTAAATTATCCCCCAGAAGAAGCCCAAACAATTATTCGTGATCAAACCAAAAGTTCGTTTCTAGAAGAAATAGTTCATCCATTAAGAGAAAATCTTTATATTAATGGTTTTGAACCAAAGACAGAAGAATACAAATTGATGATTAATGGTGTACATTGGAACCAAAAAATTATTGTGAGGTTTGTACCCAGTCCTCTTTGGATTAGACTTGTTGTTATAATCTTAACTATTGTCAGCCTGTTACTATTGGTGAGAGAATACAAATATGCAAAAAAATAATATAGATATATCTATCGTAATAATATCTTCAAAAATTGATTATCTTACAGATTGCTTAAAAACGCTGTATTCAAGCTTGAAAGGTATAAATAATGAAGTAATTTTAATTGATAATGCTTCCCCCGATAGGATAGGCGAAAAAATCAAAAAAGATTATCCTGATGTAAGAGTGCTTCGCCGTGAGGTTAATGGAGGTTTTGGGGAAAACAACAACATGGGAATGAAAATTGCTAAGGGCCGTTATGTACTTCTTCTTAATGATGACACAAAGATAATTGATAAAAATATTTTTAAAGAAATGATTGAATGGATGGATTTACATCCTAAAGTAGGACTATCCTCTTGTGGATTGGTAAATCCTGACCTTAAAACATACCAAGGCTCAGGTGGCTATTTCCCAAATTTAGGTAGAGTTATTGCTTGGATGACTTTTATAGATGATATTCCAGGGCTTGATAATTTAATTAAGCCATATCACCCGATGCACCCTTATTCATTTTTAAATACTAATGAAAATTATTATAAAAAAGTTCATAAACAAGATTGGGTGACTGGGGCATTTTTCTTGATGAGAAGAAAAGCAATGGATCAAGCAGGGATATTTGATGAGGATTTCTTCTTGTATGTTGAAGAAGTTGAACTCTCATATAGATTTATGAAAAAGGGTTGGGAAACATGGTACTTACCTAAATGGAAAACAGTCCATTATGGAATGGTTACAAACGGCAGCGAAAAGGCGACTGTGATGGAAATGCAAAACTTAAAGCTTTTTTACAAAAAACAAATGCCTTCTTGGCAACTTCCAATCCTTACCTTTGTTTTAAAGTTTGGGGCATTGTTACGTCTTGCAATTTATACAATATTAGGACGAATCAATGTCGCCAAGATATATGCAAAAGCTTTTAACAGTATTTAATTCAAAAATTTACAAATCGTTAATTACAGCACTTCTTGTTTTTATTCCTCTATATCCAAAATTTCCGAGCTTACGTTTGATGGGTGTATACGTGTCAATTCGTCTAGAGGATTTTCTGATCTTATTCACATTTCTTTTCTTTTTATACCCAATAATTAAAAACTTCAAGTCAATTTTTGAACAAAAAATTACAAGAGCAATTGTACTGTTTTTGTTTATTGGATTAATTTCAACAATATCAGCAATATTTTTGACCCAGACAGTGTCATCAGGCATTGTTCTTTTACATTGGTTTAGAAGAATTGAATATTTATCCCTATTTTTTATAGGTTTTACTTACATAAAGTATATTAATAAAGATAAAAATATATTTGAATATTTTATTAAAGTTTTACTCTTAGTTAATTTATTTATATTTTTATATGCTTTAGGTCAGAAATATTTAAACTTTCCCGTTATTACAACTCAGAATGAAGAATATTCCAAAGGTATTGCTCTTCGTTGGGTGCCCGGGTCTCATATCAATTCCACCTTTGCGGGTCATTATGACCTGGCTTCTTATTTGGTATTAACAATCCCCATCTTTGTTGCTTCATTCTTTGTTTTAAAGGGAAAGATTATAAAAACGCTACTAGCCATGTCAATTGCATCGGGGTTTTGGTTGTTTTCCTCAGCAGTTTCAAGAATCTCAATTGCTGCTTTTTTGATAGCAGCTACAATTTCGCTATTTTTTGTTAAAAAATATAAAGAGATCTTAATATTTGTAATAATTGCCGCAGTTGCCTTTAGTTTTTCTCCTGATTTAAGAGCCAGATACGGTAGGATTATTGAAGTTGTCAGAGAAAAAATATCATCAGTAGTTACAGTATATGCCCAAGAAGCTGAGGTTTTTGAAGATAGGTCAACATCAATAAGGTTAAATGTTGAATGGCCTAGAGCACTTCGTGCTTTTGCTAAAAATCCAATCCTAGGTACTGGATATTCTTCAATCACCTTAGCTACAGACAACGACTATTTAAGAGCGCTGGGGGAGACGGGGTTACTGGGTTTATCTGCCTTTATATTAATTTTTATAAATATCTACAATAAATTTAAGACAATCAAATTTAGCAACGACTTTAACTCAATTTTTAATGCATGTTTTATAGGATCTACGATTGCTATATTATTAACTGCTGTATTTATAGATATCTTTGAAGCTTCAAAATTTGCTACAATGTTCTGGTTGTTTACAGGGTTTGCTGTTGGAAATATTGATAAAATGTATGAATAATCAAAATTTATCTCTAAATAAATCTTTGGGTAGATTTATTACTCTCGTGAAAAGTATAGTAACAAATGAGTATTTTATACTTTCATTAATATTGATTTTGGGCTTTACTGTGAGATTATACAAAATAAATAACCCTGTTGCTGATTGGCATTCTTGGCGTCAGGCCGATACCGCCGCTGTCACGCGGAATTTTGTTAAAACTGGAATAAATCTTTTTTACCCAACATATGATGATATTAGTAGTATTCAAAGCGGTATTGACAACCCCTCAGGAATTAGAATGGTGGAATTTCCTATCTACAATGCTCTTCACGCAACTATTTTTACAACAATCGGAATATTTAGTTTAGAGGTCTGGGGGAGACTATTAACCTCTATTATTGCTGTTATTACTACTTTTTTTCTGTTTTTACTTGTCAGAAAACATTATTCAGCTAAAGTTGGATTGATTGCAGCATTTTTTTACTTGCTTTTGCCTTTTAATATTTATTTTACTAGGGTGATTTTGCCTGATCCATTAGGAGTTTTATTCGCAGTCTCAGGACTTTATTTTTTTGGAAGTAATTTTATTCTTTCAGGAGTACTTTTTGCTTTAGCTTTACTCCAAAAACCATATTTTGGCTTTTATTTAATTCCACTCATACCAGAATTTTTGAAAAAAGAAAATTTAAAGCGTAATTTAGGATTTTTATTTTTAGCATTTACTCCTTTTATATTGTGGCGTTACTGGACAGGATTACACCCTGAAGGAATTCCGTTTTACAAATGGGCATTCAATGGGGACAGAATTAGATTCCATCCCGCCTTTTTCAGGTGGATTTTCGGCGAAAGAATAGGAATATTAATTTTAGGCGGTTGGGGTTTGGTGCCTTTTGTCTTAGGTTTAATTAAAAAACAAAAAAATAAATTCAATTTACTTTTGAATTTAGGAATGCTTGCCTACCTTGTAATAGTAGCTACTGCAAACGTAAGACATGATTATTATCAAATTTTAATAATTCCGGCAATTTCCATGTCACTTGCGCTAGGATCTGTCTGGCTTTGGAAAAGATCAAAAATAATTTTAAATTTGGCAATTTTAGTCATGTTTTTAGTAGGCTGGGACAGAATAAAACCTTTCTATCAGGTTAACCATCCGGAGTTAATGGAGGTGGGAAAGATCGTTGATCAAACATTACCAAAGACGGTTAAAATAGTTGCTCCTTATAATGGGGATACTGCATTCTTGTATCAGACTAACAGAAAAGGATGGCCAGCAGTTGATGATTCAATTGATGGATTAATCAAAAGAGGTGCGACACATTATGTTTCACTTGACCTTGGTAGTCTTGATACCGTAAATTTTTCAAAAAGATTTGTTACTCTTCAAAAAACAGACAAATTCATAATCTTAGATTTGCAGAAAGAAATTATTAAAGAATAAATTGTATTTAATTTAACAAAAACTTAGTTAAGGGTTTATAAAAACTCAAGCCAATCCAAATACTAAACACGTGTTCGATAGTCTTAAGCCTTTTGTTATTTGCTCCTATTACATATGAAGTATTATCTGGAACCAATTCATCAAACAATGCTCTGACGGTCATTATTTTTTTCCTATCATTTTTTATTAGACTTGTTTCATTTTGCTCAAACATTAAAATAGATTCTTTAAAAGCCAAACTTGTAGCTGTTCTTAATTCAAACGACCGAAAACCTTTTTGTTCCCCTTGTTTTAATCTTCCACAAATAGAAATTACTTTAGATATTTTTTTCTTTCTTGAAATATAAGCATTCATAACCGCACTGCTTCCTGCGCTTGTACCGACAAGTGATACTTTATTGCCATCTTTGATAAAATTATCTATTCTGTGGATTAATCTTATCAATTTGGGTTTAAAATGTTTATTACCTTTTTTCCACCAAATGTTATGAATTACTGGTTTTAATCCATATTTTCTCCAGTGTGCGGTAGCCCATTTAATTTTAGTAGTTTCATCTCCTAATCCTGGAACTATAATCACGATATGTTTTTTTGACACATTAGTTAATATTTAAACTAGGTTACATTCAACTTGAGGCAATTTCAATATGCTGGTGGTAAAATTGGAATGTCATGCTAAATAAATACTCTTGTGTAATTACAGCATTTAATGAAGCCAAAAGAATTAATAATGTTTTAGGGGTTGTGACAAGAATTGAAAATATTGATGAGGTAATAGTTGTTGATGATGGATCAAACGATAATACTCCTAGTGTCATTAAATCAAATTTCCCTCAAGTTAAGTTGATAATCCATGAAGTAAACAGAGGAAAGGTAGAAGCCGTTAGAACTGGTGTTAACGCTTCAAAAAACAACAATTTACTTCTTTTAGACGCAGACTTAATTGGATTAGTATCAAGTGAAATTGAAAAAGCATTAGATATTTTTGAAAATGATGATCTTGATTGTCTTATCATGCTTACAGAAGCGGATAAATACAATAAGTTAATTAGAAAAATATTTAAAGGAACAAGCTATGTTGCTGGGGATAGAATTATTAAAAAAGAAATTTTAGAGAATGTCTTAAAAGATAGACTACTAAAAAATTATGGTTTAGAAATTGCAGAAAATAAATATTTATTTAAAAATAACTGCAAGGTAGTAAGGTTCCAACTTTCTGCAATAGATCTCGGTAAAAACTCTAAATATGGAGTTGTTAAAGGTACGATTGGAGAAATCAAAATGTGGAGAGATATTTTCAAAACCGCAGGATTTAAATTCTTTTTCAAGCAAAGAAAACTTTTTTCCGATAAAATAGTTAATTAGGATAATTAATCATGAAGATATTAATGCTTGTTCCTTTTTTACCAATTGATCAGATGTCTGGTGGCCAGACTAGGTGGTTTCATTTAATTAAACATTTGAGTGAAAAACATGAAATAACTTTAATGTCTTTAATCAAAGATGATTGGGAAAGAAAGTATTTGCCTCAAATTGAAAAGTATTGCAAAAAAGTATATGTTTTTAAACGTCCCAAATCTCCATGGACATTCAGGAATTTATTTTTAACTTTAATAAGTTTTAATCCACTGGTTGTGATACGAAATTTATCTTTAGAAGAAAGATCTGCAATTAAAAAAGAACTTTCAACACATAAATACGATTTAATCCACGCTGAGACTTTCTATGTTATGCCTCACATCCCAAAAACAAAAATACCAATTATCTTAGTTGAACCCACGATTGAATATTCTGTTTATAAACACTATGTTAATAATGAAGTCAGTCCAATTTTAAAGCCTATTTATATGTTTGATGTTGTCAAACTTAAATTTTGGGAAAAATTTTATTGGCATAGGGCAACTAAACTTTTTGCTGTTTCAGAAGATGATAAGAAGTTAATCCAAAGTGAAGAACCCAAACTAGATGTTGGTGTTATTTCAAACGGAGTAGATCTTGAATTTTTTGATAGTAAAAAAGTTATTAAAAAGGACCCTCCTAGAATTTTGTACCATGGAAATTACAAATGGATGCAGAATGTGGAGGCTGTTAATTTGTTGGTTCGTGAAATTTGGCCTAGAATCAAAAATGAAATTAAAGATGTTAAACTTTGGATTTCCGGCAGAAACGTTCCCCCAGAAATTATTGAGTATTCAAAACTAGACATAGATATAGAAATTAGTGAGAGTGTTGAAGACAATAGAGATGTTTATAAAGCTTCAGCTCTTCTGGTAACACCCATTAGAGGCCCCGGTGGAACAAGATTAAAAGTCTTGGAAGCTATGGCCTCGGGACTTCCTGTTGTTTCTACACCAGTTGGTGTAGCAGGTCTTGGAATTACTGCTGGAAAGGAAGCATTGGTATCTTCAAACATGGATAAATTATCTGAAATGGTTATTGACCTCTTGAAAAATAAAGACAAAGCTGAAAGAATAGGGAAGGCAGGTAGAGAATTTGTTAAGATTAATTTTGATTGGAGAGGAATTGTTGCAAAACTAAACAAAGTATATGACGAAACCAAAACTAAGCGTAATAATTCTTAATTACAATACCAAGGAGCTTCTTTCGGATTGCCTAAATTCTGTTAAGAAGTATATGGACGAAGTTCCAATGGAAGTAATTGTCTCTGATAATTCCTCAACAGACGGTAGTCCAGAGATGATTAAAAAGAATTTTCCTTGGGTTAAATATGTTGAAGGGCCAAACGAAGGTTTTTCTAAAGGAAATAATAGAGCTAAAAGTCTAGTTCAAGGTGAAATGGTACTTTTCTTAAATCCAGATACTGTAGTACATAAAGATGTGTTTGCAAAAACTGTAAGATACTTGGAAGAACATCCAAAAGTAGGGGCCGTAACTTGTAAATTGGTGCTTGCTAATGGAGAGATGGATAAAGATATAAGAAGGAGATTCCCAACCCCTTGGGTTTCTTTTCAAAAATTAGTTTTAGGAAGATCAAGATATTATTATTACGAAGATATTCCAGAAAGTTCAACTCACGAGGTTGAAGCAATACAAGGAGCATTCTTTTTAACTTACAAAAAACTTTTAGATAAGGTTGGTTGGTTTGATGAGAGATATTTCTTTGATGGGGAAGATGTAGATTTATGTTTTCAAATTAATAAGGCAGGCTACACCCTCGTTTATTACCCAGATGTATACATAACCCATTTAAAGGGAGTAACTAAGGGTAAGGTAAAAAAATGGAGACATAAATTGACTGACGCTCAGAGAAAAAAACTTAGACTTGCTGGAGTTCACTCTATGGAGCTTTTTTATAGAAAAAATCTGTGGAAGAAATATCCACTCCTTTTTAATTATTTCGTAATTTTAGGAATTAATCTATTTAAAGTTATTAGATATGTCAGAGTTGTTTTACTTTCTTCATATTAAATTAACAAATGAAGATACTAATTGATGCCAGGCTTTTTGGTCCTAGTCACACAGGAAATGGTAGGTATACAAAAGAATTAATTGAAAATCTTGCAAAAATTGATTCCAAGAATAATTATGTCATTCTTTTGAGGAAAGAGACTTTTGATAAAGTAGACCTTCCAAATAATTTCACCAAAGTTCTTGCTGACTTTAAACATTATTCATTTGAAGAACAATTTAAGCTTCTCTTTTTAATTTCAAAATATAAACCCGATCTTGTTCATTTTCCACATTTTAATGTACCCCTTTTATATTTTGGAAAATTTGTTGTAACAATACATGACATGATTATGCATAAATTTATGGGTGGTGAAGCAACGACAAGACCTTTTCCAATTTATCAAATCTGGCGCCTTGGGTATTATTTTACTTTTGCGAAGGCAGTCTATGGTTCTGTAAAAATAATAGTTCCAAGCCAAACAGTCAAAAATGAATTAGTTAGTTCTTATAAGATTAAACCAAGTAAAGTAGAAATAACATATGAATAAAGCTTTGAATAATTTTAGATATTTTATATATACAGGCAACAGCTATCCACATAAAAACTTAGAAATGCTAATTGAAGCTATTGTTTTATTGAATAGTAATAGAAAAGAAAAAATACATTTAAAGATTGTTTCTGGAAGAACTGTTTTTACTGAGAGGTTAGAAAAAGAAGTAAGTAGTAAAAAAGCAAATGATTTTGTTGAAATTTTAGGTTTTGTCGATGATATAAACTTAGAATTACTTTATAAAAATTCGGTAGCTTTTGTCTTTCCTACCCTTGCAGAAGGATTTGGACTTCCTCCCATGGAAGCAATTAAGGCTGGAACCTTGGCAGCTGTTTCTGATATTCCTGTTTTGAAAGAAGTCTATGGGGAGAGTGTTTTTTATTTTGACCCAATGGATGTAAATTCCATAAAAATTTCTCTGGAAAATATTTTGAAAATTTCAAGTGATGAAAGAGAAAAAATGATAATTAAATCTCAAGAATTTTTAAAGAAATATTCGTGGCTTAAAATGGCAAAGGAAACACTTAAAATTTATAAGTCTTCAATTTAGATAATTTAGAGTAAAATACGTTTAATGGTAACTTTTGATAAATTAAAGATTGCGATCTGTTACGACAGGGTTAATAAATTTGGTGGTGCAGAGAGAACACTTTTAACTCTTCATGAGATGTTTCCAAATGCCCCTCTTTATACATCAGTTTTAGATTTGGATAATGCCCCTTGGGCAAAAGTATTTCCTAAAATTTATACTTCATTCTTACAAAAAATATCATTTGCTAGGAATAATCATGAATTATTTGGTTGGTCAATGCCTTTAGCTTTTGAGACGTTTAATTTTAATGAATTTGATTTAGTAATTTCCGTTACCTCAGAGGCAGCTAAAGGAATAATAACTAATACAAACACGTTGCATGTTTGTTACCTACTAACTCCAACAAGATATTTGTGGAGTGGAAAAGAATTTTATTTCAATAATCCTCCACAAAAATTTAAGATATTTCCATTCTTTAAGTGGATTTCAAAGCCCATTATTTCGTATTTAAAAAAATGGGATAAGGTTGCAAGTGCGAGGCCAGATGAAATTATTTCAATTTCTTCAGCTGTTTCTGAAAGAATCAAAAAGTATTATGAAAGAGAAAGTGAAACAATTTTTCCACCTGTCGAAGTTAAAAAATTAAATAAGGGAAATAATGATTATTATTTCATCGCTGGGAGATTTGAACCATACAAAAGATTAGATTTGGTTGTTTCAACATTTAATGAAATAGGTTTACCCTTAATTGTCGCAGGTTCTGGATCTGAATTTTTTAGACAAAGAAAAAAAGCTAATAAAAATATAAAATTTATCTATAAACCAACAGATGAAAAACTTTGGAAACTTTATGCCAATGCCAAAGTATTTTTAATGCCTCAGGAAGAAGATTTTGGAATAATGGCTGTTGAGGCTCAAGGTTTTGGAGTTCCTGTTATTGCATACAATAAAGGTGGTAGCTTAGATACAGTGGTTTCAAATAAAACGGGCGTCTTCTTTGATACTCAAAATAATCAAAGTCTGAAGCATGCAATTGCAAAATTTGATACAATGAGATTTAATTATAAATACCTAACTGATAATGCTAAAAATTTTTCAAAAGAAAGATTCAAAAGACAATTACAAAGATCACTTGTACGCTCTTATAATAGCTGGAGGGGGAGGAACCAGACTCTGGCCTAAATCAAAAAATAAATCTCCTAAACAATTCCTTCCACTTTTTTTTGAAAATCAGACTTTAACACAACTTACATTCGAAAGATTTCAAAGAATGGTGTCTCCAGACAGGATTTATTGTGTAACGGTGTCAGAAGATTATAAAAATGAAATAATTAAAGAGATTCCCGAGTTTGTTAAAGAAAATATTATTGTTGAACCGGCAAGAAGAGAAACCGGACCGGCCCACGCATTGGGGGCTTGGGTAATACAAAAAATTGATCCTGATGCTGTAATAGTTACAGAAGCTGCAGACAGGCTGGTTAAACCGGTTGGTAGGTACTTGGAGGTCTTGGAAGCTTGTGCACAAATTGCCTATGAAGATAAAAAACTAGTTGCACTAGGCGTTCCTCCACTTTATCCACATACTGGTTTAGGACACATAAAAAAAGGTGAGAAATACAAGCAGGTTAAGGATATTAAATTTTTTGAACTTGAAAAGTTTGTAGAGAAACCAGAATTAGAGTTAGCTAAAAAATACACAGACTCTAAAGAATATTATTGGAATGCTGGTGAGTTTGTCTGGAGAGCAGATAGCTTGCTTTCTGAAATTAAAACCCACGTGCCAGAGATATACAAAAATCTTTTAAGAATTAAAGATGTCAAAAATATTTCTCAAATCTATGAAGACATGCCAGTAGTTTCGATTGATGTTGGGGTTGCGGAGAAATCTAAAAATTTTGTAGTGGTTCATGGAGATTTTTCTTGGACTGACGTTGGAGACTGGAAAGAGGTTTGGGAAAATAGTAAAAAAGATAACGATGGCAACGTTATTATTACAGGCGATGAACCCGGTGGAGAAGTTATCAATATTGATACAACAGATGCCATAATTCATTCAGATGGTAGACTCATCGCTGCAATTGATGTTGATAACTTAATCATTATTGATACAAAAGAAGCACTTCTTGTTTGTCCCAAGAGTCATGCTCAATCGGTTAAGAAAATAGTCGAATTATTAAAGGAAAAAAATAGGAAAGAACTTCTTTAAGACGCCTTATGTTTTTTGAAATAACAAAACGAATAATAGACATCGCCGCCGCTACAATTCTTATTATTATTTTTTCTCCAATAATGCTTGCTGTTTCAATTGCAATAAAATTATCCTCTTCCGGACCTGTTTTGGTTGAAAAAGAAAATTCGCACATGAAGCGTTTAGGTAAGAATGAAAAGATTTTTAGACTTTTTAAATTTAGATCAATGCCTGTAGGTGGTGATATTTTGGAAAAAACTGATCCTAAATACAAAATTGCCTATATCCAAAAACACAACAGTGGTAGTTACAAACCAAAAAAAGACCCAAGAGTCACAAAAGTTGGTAAATTTATTAGAAAATACTCAATAGATGAAACCCCTCAATTTTTTAATATTTTAATGGGAGACATGAGCTTAGTTGGTCCAAGACCATATCTAAGAGAGGAACTTGAGGAACAACAACAGAAATATCCAGGTACGGAAAAATATGTCAAGGAAATGCATAAAGTCAAACCTGGAATTACAGGTTATTGGCAGGTTTCAGGCAGAAGTGATGTAAATTTTGACAAAAGAATTGAAATGGATGCGTATTATGCAAGAAAGAAATCATTATTTTTTGATCTTTTGATAATACTTAAAACTCCATGGGCTATGATTAGCGGAAAGGGTGCTGTATAATTTTGTTGCATTGAGTGAAGATAAATATTAACCATGAAAGATGAATCTGCCGTATTAATTCCTAAAATTGATCCTACTAAAACTGATGCTGTAGGGATTCCAAAGCATAAAATTAAAATTAGAAAAATTTATGTAATTATTCCATCAATACTTCTGGGTATATTGTTAGTTATAGCTGTTCCATTAATTATATTTTTGGCTGAATTAAATTCAGTTTATAAAAATATATCTCCCCTAATCTCGTCTGTTAATATTGAAGATACTGTTAAGTTAAAAAATGATCTAGTTTTAATAAAGGATTCAGTGACTGGGCTTAAAAAATCCTATTTTCTAATATCCTGGATGAAAATAATCCCCTGGGCTGGAAAGTATGTTTCAGATTTAGGTCATGGAATCAATGCTGCTACCTATACGCTTGAAGCGGGTGATACTACTTTGACTACGGTTGAACCATATTTAACAGTTTTGGGTTTTAAAGATGACGGTAAAGACAGTACTAAGACTTCACAAGAGAGAATTGATTTTATTGTTAACTCCATCCCTGAAATCATTCCGAAGATGGGGGAGATTTCAGAGGATTTCAGAAAAGCCGAAGAGGAGATGAAATACATTGACCCCAATGATTATCCTGAGAAGTTTCGTGGAATTGAACTTCGGGAAAAGATGAAAAAAGGACTAGATTTATTTAAGGAAGTCGCTTCCTATATATCAGAAAGTAAACCCCTTCTAGAATCTGCACCTTACCTACTTGGAATTGACGGTGAAAGAACTTATCTAGTTCTTTTTCAAAATGATAAAGAGTTAAGACCAACTGGAGGATTTTTAACTGCCTATTCAATAATGAAGGTGTCAAAGGCTAAATTTGAGCCTGTTAGTTCTGACGATATTTATAATCTTGATGCTAAATATAAGCCATCTCTTCCTGCACCAGAATCAATAGTCGATCTTATTAAAGGACCTTATGTTCTTTCCCAAAATATAAGACTTAGGGATATGAATTATAGTCCTGATTTTAAAGTGGCAATGGATCTTTTTTCATCTGAAGCCAAGGATTTGGGACTTAAAAATATTGATGGAATAATTGCTGTTGATACGGGCCTTTTGGTTAATCTTTTGGATGCTTTAGGTGAAATTGGTGTACCCGGATTTGGTAATTTCTCTACCAAAATTGAACCAAAATGTAACTGCCCCCAAGTTATCTATGAACTTGAAAGTTTTGCAGATGTAGAAGGCCCTATTATCTGGGATCCGGTGACTGGAAAAATAATTTTAAGGCCTGCAAATTCTGACAACAGAAAGAAGATTATCGGTCCCCTGATGAATTCGATTTTAGCAAATGCTTTTGGTTCTTCGAAAGAAAAACTTCCAAAGTTAGTTGATGCAATTTTTAAGTCAATTACTGAAAAACATGTTTTATTTTATCTTTATGACGAAAATGCACAGAAGGCAGTTGAAGGATTTGGAATTGCAGGGAGGATCGTAGATTATAATGGAGACTATTTTCATTTAAGTAATGCTAATTTAGGAGGAAGGAAGTCAAACCTCTATGTTAAAGAAGAAATCGAACAGGATATAAGTGTTAATAAAGATGGAACAATTGAAAAAACTGTAACAATTACTTATAAAAATCCAGAAAAATATGATGGCTGGCTTAATTCTGTTTTACCTAATTGGGTAAGGCTTTATGTCCCTGAAGGATCAAAATTAATTGCTGTTGAAGGTTTGGAAAAACAGTACGACACCACGACCGAACTTAATAAAACTGTTTTTTCTGGATATTTTAAACTAAGGCCAGAGGGAGTTTCAAAAGTGATATTTAAATATTCGCTTCCATTTAAGAAATCGTCAGATTATAAAATGTTCATTCAAAAGCAACCAGGTGTTGATGCTCCACTTTATGTAATTAGAAGTTCAAAGACTGAAGAGGAATTCTTGCTAAAAACAGACAAAGAAATTAGAATCAAGTTGTGAAACAAAAGACATATTCTTCAGAAGGAATAATACTTTCTAGAAAAAACTATGGTGAAGCAGATAGAATTTTGACTGTTTTTTCTAAAAATTATGGAAAAGTAACTTTACTTGCCAAAGGTATTAGAAAATTAATTTCGAAAAAAAGAGGACATCTTGAAATCTTCTCGGAAGTAAAATTCTCTGCCGTTTCCGGTAAAGGATTTGATATTTTAACCGAAGCAGTGACTATTAATAATTTCAATAGTTTGAGATCAAATTTAAATCAAGTAACCTTAGCCTATTATTTTTGTGAAGTTCTAAACAAAATTACTAAAGAAGGCGAAAAACACGACGAATTGTTTGAATTACTATCCAAATCATTAGTGGAATTAGAAACAGCAATAAATTTAAAAACTTTACGTAAAGATTTTGTAGTTAAATTACTTATAGAACTTGGTTATTGGCCGGGAAATAAAAAAATGGTCAATCACGATATTGAACTAGAAGAAGTACTGGAGAGGAAACTCAATTCTTTACGTGTTGGAAAGAAAGTATTACAATGAGATTATGAAAGGATATCACGGAAATATTGAGGAGTTAACTTTAGGTAACTCTTTCTTTAGACAAGTTCTCCATACCTCCAAAAATTTTCAGCTTGTAGTCATGGCTTTAAAACCAAAAGAAGAAATAGGTTTTGAGGTGCATAGTGAAAATGATCAGTTCTTCAGATTCGAGAAGGGAACAGGCCAAGTAATAATTGACGAAACAACCTATGACGTAAAAGACGGAGACAGTGTCATTGTACCCCTAGGGGCAAAACATAATGTTATCAATACTTCTGATACTGAATATTTGAAATTATATACAATTTATGGTCCTCCACACCATAAAGATAAAACGATTCATAAAACAAAAGAGGAAGCAATGTCTAGTGAAGAGGAATTTGATGGTATTACTTCCGAGTAAAATTGTAATATAATTACCCCATGGACATAATGGAAAAAATTGTTGCTCTTGCAAAAAGAAGGGGATTTGTTTTTCCATCTTCCGAAATATATGGTGGTATGGCCAATGTCTGGGACTTTGGACCTATGGGTACACTTCTTAAAAACAACATCCGTGATTTATGGTGGAAAACATTTGTTACTAATCGGGATGATATGGTGGGTCTTGACGCCTCGGCAATATTAAAACCCGAAGTCTGGAAAGCTTCTGGCCACATAACAGGATTCAATGAGGCTTTAATTGATTGTAAAGAATGTAAAAATAGGGCAAGAGCAGATCATTTAATCGAGGATGTAATGCCTAAAGTAAAGGTAGAAGGTTTAAAGTTTGAAGAACTTGAAAAAATAATTAAAGAAAATCTGATTAAATGCCCCAAGTGCGGTAAGTTTAATTGGACGGATATCAGAAAGTTCAATCAGTTGGTAGAAATTAAATTGGGGGTTTTAGAAGAAGGTAAAAATTTAGCATATCTTCGTGGAGAAATTGCCCAAGGAATATTTTTAAATTTTAAAAATGTTTTGGATTCTACAAGAGTTAAGGTTCCCTTTGGTATAGCTCAAGTTGGTAAGGCATATAGAAATGAAATAACCATGGGTCAATTTACTCATCGGTCTTTTGAATTTGACTTAATGGAATTTGAGTATTTTATAAAAGAAGAAAACTGGAAAGAAGTTTTTGAAATGTGGAGAGAGGAAATGTGGAAATTTACACTTTCTCTTGGTCTTAATGAGAAAAATTTACAATGGAGAGAACATGAAGATTTTGAAAGAAGCCACTACAGTAAAAGGACGATGGATATTGAATATAAATATCCATTTGGTTTTAAAGAAATGTTTGGGATTGCCTATAGGACGGATTTTGATCTAACAAACCACACTAAGAACTCAGGAATAGATCTTTCATACAGAGATCCTCAAACTAATGAAAAATATATTCCCCATGTAGTTGAACCAACATTTGGGCTTTCAAGATTGACAGGAATAGTTCTCTTCGATGCATATCATGAAGACGGAGAGCGAATTGTATTAAAACTTAATCCCAAAATTGCACCTTACAAAGTAGCTGTTTTTCCACTTCTTGCCAATAAACCGGAATTAATTGATAAAGCCAAGGAAATTTACAAACAATTAAAATCAAGTGTAAATGGTATTATCTGGGACGACAGGGGAAACATTGGAAAAAGGTATTTTGCTCAAGATGAAATAGGTACTCCTTGGTGTATAACAGTTGATTTTGATACTTTAAAGGATGATTCTGTGACAGTTAGAGACAGGGATACAGGTAAACAGGAAAGATTGCCTGTTGACAAGTTGGTAAATTATTTCCAAAATAAATTAGATGAGTAATTTAAAGCGTTTTCTTCCAATAATTTTCTTAGGTGTTGGTATTCTAGTTTTAGTATTAGTCTTTGTCTTTATTAAAGGTAGAAAAACAACAGAAACTACCGATGATGGCGGGACCTTAATTGAAGTTGCTTTTCCAGATAGACCTTTTGCTTCACTCACCCCAACTACTGACGGTCATTATATAAATTTGAAGATTGAAAAGATAAAAGTACCTAAAGCTGTTTCAATGGATTATGAACTTCTTTATTCACTTCCAGATGGCAGGGCACAAGGTGTGCCAGGTACTGCTGATTTGAAAGATCAAGTGACATTTGAAAGAAAGTTATTATTAGGTTCCGAGTCCTCAGGTAAATTTAGATATGATGAAGGAGTTGAAGAGGGAAGCTTAACAATTAGGTTTAGAGATACTAAGGGTAAACTTCTGGCGAAGTTCTCTACAAAATTCCACCTACAATCAGATGTTGCTGAATTGTCATCAATTGATGAGAGTTTTGTTTACAAGTTTGATAAAAAACCAAAAGGAATTTACTTTATTACAATGGAAACTTTTGGTATGCCATCTGATTCTAACGTAACTTCGGTTACATCTGGTCCATATGGAGTTTTTTCTTCCACAGATCTACCCAAAGGTACAGCTGAGGGCTGGCAAATAGCTGTTTCCAACATCTTCTACAAATAACACCTAAATTTAACAGCCTCTTTACCTGATTTTATTTGATGCATTTTGTTCGGTGAAAACACCCCTTGACAAGTCGTGAAAGAAATATCAAAATGGTTAGTAATGGATTAAAATGGATTGAATTTTAATTCAGACCTGCCAAAATGATAATTAATGTTAATAGGAACATACAATGTCAAAGTAGCTTCTGGAAGGCGTGTTTTCATTCCCGCACAACTACGCAAGGATCTCGGAGAGAATCTAATTTTAGCCAAATGGTACGAGGGTTGTCTTGTTTTAATTGCCAGTGAATCCTGGCAGGCACTTTACAAAAGATTAACGGGAAAAGAGGAATTGATTGTTGAACCAATCAGGGATACTGAAAGATTTATATTAGGTTCTGCCTATGAGATTGAAATTGATGATCAAGGAAGAATCATAATACCTGAAAACCTAAATAGTTATGCGAATTTCGGCGAAACAATTAGCTTTATAGGTTTAATTGATAGGGTTGAAATTTGGGATAGCAAAATCTGGGAAGATAAGCAAAAAACTCTTTCTAAAGATGCGGCCAAATTAATTGAAAAATTAGCTAATGCAAAATAAATTTCACGAATCGGTGATGGTTAACGAGGTGGTCAAAGAAATGCCAGAAGGCAAGATTATTGATTGTACCTTGGGAACTGGAGGTCATAGCGAGGCCTTAGCAGATAAGGGATGTGAGGTTTTAGGAATTGAAGCAGATCCTAAGATATTGGCGATAGCAGAAGAGAGATTGGGTAAGAAAATAAAGATGGTGTTGGGTAATTTTTCTGACCTAGATGAAATAGCGAGGAAAAATGATTTTAACAAAGTTGATGGAATATTTTTGGATTTAGGAGTAAGTAATTTGCACCTTAAAGACGATAACAGGGGTTTTTCATTCACCCAAAGTGAACAGGAGCTAGATATGAGACTTAATCCTGATATTCAGGGCGTTAAGGCTATAGATTTATTAAATGCTTTAAATGTGGGTCAATTAGCTTGTCTTTTTGAAAAAGTAATGAATAGAGATTTGTCAAAGAAATGGGCAAAAGAGATAATTTTTAATCGCCCGTTTAAAACAGTGGCAGATCTTAAAAGAGTGGCCTTTAATATGCCACACAAAAAGAGTTTGGATTCAGCAACTCTACCTATGTTGGCTCTAAGAATAGCAGTCAACTCTGAATACGAGAATTTAGAAGAGGTATTACCAAAGGCTTTTAAAATATTAAAAACAGGAGGAAAGCTTTTAATAATAACTTTTCATTCGGGAGAAGAAAGGATTTTGGATAATAATATTAGACAAAAGGGGTATAAAGTTTTACCAACGGAGGCTGAGATAAGAAATAATCCAAGATCAAGGAGTGCAAAATTACATATATATGAAAAAAATAATTATGAGAAATATAATTTGGACAATTAACACATTACTTTTGATTGTTGTTGTTTTCTTGGGTATAGAACAAGGTGGAATAGGTGCTCAAGTCAGGAAAATAGATGAAAATCTTGAAAATCAGGATGATGTCAAACGGGAAATTTCTGAAAAGATATATGAAAATCAGGAGTTGGGTAATAATCAAAAAATTCAAGAATTAGGATTTGTAAAACCTGAAAATATTCTTTACTTTGATACTGAAGAAGCAGTTGCAAAACTTCCTGTACAATAAAAATGTACCAAATATGCGTTTAAAAGTAATAAGTTTTATTTTTCTTCTTGGATTTATTGCTATTGCCTCTAGACTTTTTTTTTGGCAGGTTGTTAAAGGAAAAGATTTAAGTAGACAAGCAAATTTTCAATATAGTGGATCTGAGAAGATGACAGCCCCGAGAGGAAGTATTCTTGCCTCTGATGGAACATGGTTGGCCGTTGCAAGAACAAATTGGCTTCTTTATGCAGACAATCCAAATCTTGAAAATCCAAATCTTGTTGCTAATTCTCTAGCACCTATTATTGATGAGGAAAGTATGGATATCTACAAAAAAATTGATAAAAATGATGCTGTTTGGTTGCCAATTAAACACAAACTTACAAATGAGCAGAAAGAAAAGATAGAAAAATTAGGATTAAAAGGTATTGGATTTGAACCTGAGGAATCAAGGTTTTATCCCGAGGGTTCATCATCTGCCAATCTATTAGGATTTGTTGGAAAAAATGAAAATGGTGAGAATGTAGGTTATTTTGGGTTAGAAGGATATTATGATCTTTCCTTGAAAGGAAAAACGGGATTTAAATTTCAAGAAAAAGATTTAAGTGGTGCACCTTTAATATCCTCAGGGATTAAGGAAATATCAAATGTCTCAGGAGCTAATCTCATAACTTATATTGAAAAAACAATTCAGGCAAAGGTAGAAGAAAAATTAAAGCAAGGAATTGAAAAGTATGGGGCAAAAGAAGGTTCTGTTGTTATTATGGACCCAAAAACTGGAGGAATCTTGGCAATGGCTTCATATCCATCATATGACCCGTCTAAATATGGAGAGTATGAAGAATCTTTATACAAAAATCCTGTAATCTCTGACACTTTTGAGCCTGGATCGATTTTTAAAATTATTGTCATGGCTGCTGCTTTGGATGCTAAGGTCATTGAACCTGACACAAAATGTGATATTTGTGATGGACCACTAAAGGTAGATAAATATTTTATTGAAACGTGGAATAAAAAATATTATCCCGAAAGTACAATGACTGATGTAATTGTACATTCTGACAATGTTGGAATGAGTTTTGTTGCCCAAAAGTTAGATTATGATCTAGTACATGATTATTTAACAAAATTTGGCATAGGCACATTAACAGGAATAGATCTTCAAGGTGAATCTACCTCCTCGCTTCGTAAAAAGGGAACATGGAACATAGTTGATCTTGTAACCTCATCTTTCGGCCAAGGTATCGCCACTACTCCAATACAAATACTAAGAGCTTCCTCAGCAATTGCTAATAAAGGTATCATGGTGGCACCAAAAATAGTTAAGGCTATTGAATTAGATGGTTGGCAACAGGATATAAAAAATGAGGAAGAGGGAGTAAGAGTTATTTCAAAAAAAGCCTCTGAAGAAATGACATTTATTATGGTTGAAGCTGCTAAACATGGTGAGGCCCAATGGACAAATCTTAAAGGTTTCAGCGTTGCAGGAAAAACTGGTACTGCTCAAATTCCGATTGCTGGACATTATGATGATGAGAAGACAATTGCAAGTTTTGTAGGGTTTGCACCAGCCGATAATCCAAAATTTATCATGCTAGTTACTTTAAAAGAACCCCAAAGTTCCCAGTGGGCTAGTGAGACAGCTGCTCCTTTATGGTATTCTATTGCAAGAGATCTTTTTATCTTTTTTGGCATTCAACCAGAAAATTAGGTATAATACTAATACGTCATGGCTAAATTTCTAATAACAGGAGGAAAGAAACTGGAAGGAGAAATTAGCGTTGCTGGTAACAAAAATTCAGCCCTTAAGCTTATCGCTGCTGTTTTAGCTTCACCTTCTAAATCTACTCTTACTAACGTTCCCAATATCTCAGACATAAGGGTTTTAATTGAAATAATTGAGAAACTTGGTGCCAAGGTAAAATTCTTGAACAATGTATTAGAAATTGATTCAACCAGCCTAAATTCTCATGAACCAGATCCTGATTTGTGTTCAAGGATCAGAGCTTCGGTAGTACTCGCTGCACCGCTACTTATTAGGTTTGGTAAGGCCACATTAACTCCTCCTGGAGGCGATCAGATTGGGGATAGACTTCTAGACACTCATTTTAGCTTAATGCAAAAATTGGGATGTAGTTATAAAAGAGAAAATGGAAAATTTTATCTTTCATGGGATAAAAAAATAGCAGGAAAGATCTTTTTAGAGGAAGCGTCAGTTACCGCTACTGAAATGGGTCTTATTATGGCTTCCTCAATGGAGGATGAAGTTATCATTGAAGATGCGGCAGCTGAACCACACGTTGGAGATTTGATTGATTTGCTTATCAAAATGGGAGCTAAAATTACAGGTCGTGGAACTAATACATTGATTATAAATGGTGGAAAATTGAATGGTGTTGAACATAGAGTTATGGCTGATCATGTCGAGGGTGGAACATTTGCAATAGCTAGCGCAATAACGGGTGGAAAAATAAAAATAAATGAATTTGAACCAGAAAATTATCATATGATCTTAAATTACTTAGGCAATATGGGTATCAAATATGAAATTGAGAAGAATAGTTTGATTGTATTGCCTTCAGAACTTAAAGCGGCTAGACGTAAATTTCAAACTAGACCATGGCCAGGGTTTCCTACAGATTTAATGAGTCCTTTTATAGTTCTTGCAACACAGACTGAAGGGACAGTTCTTTGTCATGACTGGATGTATGAATGGAGAATGTTTTTTGTTGATGATTTAATTGGAATGGGGGCTAATATATTTATTGCTGATCCTCACAGGGTCATTATTTCAGGTCCTACAAAGCTGGTTGCAGATAGACTATTTTGTAAAGATATAAGGGCAGGGATTTCGGTAATCTTGGCAGCTTTAGTAGCAGAAGGTGAAAGTGTGGTTGAAAACGTTGAGGTTGTTGACAGGGGTTATCAAGATATTGAAAATCGTTTAAAGGATCTAGGTGCTTCTATAGTGAAACAATAATATATCACCAAACATGAACAAAAATTTTAATATTTGTTCAGACTCTAGGAAAGTAAAAAAAGGTGATATTTTTGTTGCTATTAAAGGTTTAACTTCGGATGGACATGATTATATTGAAGACGCAATCAATAAAGGTGCCGCATTAGTTTATGGGGAGAGAGATATTAAAAACTCTAAATATATAAAAGTTAGTAATTCCAGACAAAAACTTGGTGAATTAGTCTCCGAACACTTTAGTGATCCTAGCTCAAAAATAAAAGTGATTGGAGTCACGGGAACCAAGGGAAAGACAACAACCTGTCACTTAATTCATCACATCTTATTTTCGTTAGGTAAAAAAGTTGGACTAGTTTCAAGTATTACAACTCAAGGTTTTCATACAACAACTCCAGATGTCATTACCCTAAATCAGGAATTATCTGAAATGGTTAATAAAGGATATGAATATGCAATTTTGGAAGTAAGTTCGCATGGTATTGATCAGGGTAGGATTGCGGGGATTAAATTTGAAATAGGGGTACTTACTAATATAGCTCCAGAACATTTGGATTATCATAAAACCTTTAAAGAATATAAGGATATCAAAATGTCATTTGTAAATTCAGCCAAAATAAAAATTATTAGTCCTAAAATAACAAATATAAAATTATTAAAGGGAGAATTTAATAATATTAATGCAGAAACAGCAATAAATGTATGTGAAAAATTAAATATTAAAAAAGAAGATGCAATGAGAGTTTTAAAAACCTTTAAACTTCCCAATGGAAGACTAGAAGAAATTCCAAATACTCTAGGAATTAAAATTTTTGTAGATTTTGCTCACACACCTGATTCCTTAGAAGCGGTATTAAAATATTTAAAAACAATTACAAAACGAAAACTTATTTCAGTTTTTGGTTGTGCAGGTGAAAGAGATAGAAGAAAAAGATCAAAGATGGGGAAAATTTCAACTTCATTCGCTGATTTTTCGATATTTACTGCTGAAGATCCAAGAAGTGAAAGTATTTTTGATATTTTAAAGCAGATGAAATCAAAAGCTGTTAAAGATAAATTTTTGATGATCCCCGAAAGAGGAGAAGCAATTATTCATGCATTATCTATTGCAAAAAAAGGAGATATTGTTGGATTTTTCGGCAAAGGTCATGAAAAAACAATGTGTTATGGTACTTATGAACATCCATGGAATGATCAAGAATTTATCTGTAATTTACTTTCAGGTTATAAAGATTTGTCTGGGATTATTCTAGCAGCGGGAAGAGGTACGAGAATGAAATCAAATCTTCCTAAAGTAATCCACACAATTTATGGTCGTCCCATGATTTCATATTCTTTGGAAAATTTAAGAAATGCTGGTGTTGTCAACCTAATTCCAGTTGTGGGCTTCAAAAGACATCTAGTACTTCGAGAAATTTCAAGAAATATAAATTATGTAGTTCAGGAAAAAACAACAGGTACTGGTGATGCAGTTAAAATTGCACTAACTAAGGTTGATATTAACATGACAAATGTATTAGTTATAAACGGTGATGATAGTGCATTTTATAAGCCCGAAACCATTAAAAATGTTATTAAGACACATATTAATAATAAATCTGTTATTACTTTTGTAAGTTTAGTAAAAGAAAATCCCTTTGGTTTGGGCAGAGTTATTAGAAATGAAAATGGATGTCTAAAAGCAATTATTGAAGAAAAAGATGCCAGTAAGGCACAACAAAAAATAAAAGAGGTTAATGACGGATTATATATTTTTAATCAAAAATGGTTAAGAAAAAATATTTGTAAACTAACTAAAAGCTCTGTTTCGGGAGAATATTATTTAACTGACTTACTTAAAATGGCAATTGATCAAGATGAAGAAATATCAATTTACAAATTACCTGATTCGGGGGAATGGCAAGGAATAAATACACCAGAGCAACTTAAAGAAGCGGAAGAAAAGATGAAATTAAGATTAAATGAAACACTATGAACAAAAATGAAGCATTATAAAGAAAAGTGAAACACTATAAACAAAAAATTGTTACGTTAGGTGGAGGGACTGGACAATTTCATCTTTTAAGTGGGCTTCGTGAGTTAAATCACAATTCATTAATAACTGCCGTTGCTGGATCATGGGATAGTGGCGGGAGCTCAGGAAGACTTAGAACAGAGCTTGGTGTTTTACCTCCGGGAGATATTAGACGATGCATTTTAGCCCTAATGCCTAATGAAAGGCAAAGAATGGTTGCCCAGACCCTTTTTGATGACAGACTTGAAGACATGACGGGTCCTTTGAAAGGTCATTCGTTTGGGAATTTATTAACTGCACGTTTGGAGAACATTTACAAAGGTCAAGATAGAGGAATTGATGCTGAGCGTGAACTTTTTGGAGTGGAAGCAAAAGTAATGCCTGTTAGTATTACAAATCTTCAATTAATCGCAGAAACATCAAAAGGAGAAAAAATTATTGGTGAGACAAATATTGATCTTAGGATCAAAGATAAAAACTATGACAAGAAAGACAAAATTGTTCGAATCTATTTCGATACAAGGGCGGATGCAAATTTGGAAGTGATATCAGAGATCGAAAAAGCAGACAAAATTGTTTTCTCTTCAGGTGATCTCTATACCAGTGTACTTCCACACCTTTTGGTTAACGGAATAAAAGAAGCAATAGGTAGATCCAAAGCCAAACTTATATATGTTTTAAATCTGGCAACCAAACCAGGTGAAACAGATCATTATAAAGCTTCAGATTTTCTAAAAGCCTTTACTTTTTATCTGGATTTACCAGAAAGACTTAATTATTTGCTTGTTAATGATAATCATTTAGATTCAGAAATTCTTGAAATCTATAAAGGTGAGGGTCAAAATCTGGTCAATATTGACGAAAAAACAATAGAACGATTAGAGCCAAAGCTAAAAATTGTAAAAAAACCAATTGCAATTTATCTTAAAAAGGAACACCTTCTTCGTCACGATTCAATTAAACTTGCTGAAGCGATATTAGGAATTTGAGTATCTTTCTTTAATTTTTGGGATAAGGTAATTACTAAATGTTGATTTAAAATTGTATTTTATTTTATATCCCCAATCATGGATGGCATCATCACTACCAACTTTTTTTGGCCAGCTATCTACAATTTTTTGTCTTTCCTTATTAATTTTGTAGTGAAGTATAGCCTTGGGAAAGTTTTTCTTTACTTCTTTCTCAATCTCTTTTGCCGTTACACTAAACCCTGATACTTCATATACATTTTTTGTTAATTTATTTTTTTTAGCCTGTGCTAATTTAAAAAGTATTTCCACTGCATCACTCATTGCCATAAATGGAATTTTTGAATCTGGTCTTACGAAACAATCATATTCCTTACCCTGTGCAGCACTATGTAACATTTCTGGTCCATAGTCACTTGTTCCTCCTGAGGGAAGGGTATCGGGTGACAGAAGACCTGGAAATCTAATACATCTAAAATCAATTAAATGTTTTCTATCTAAATTAGTATCAAGTAATTTATAGTATTTTGAATAGTAAATACCAAAATTTTCGCAGGCAAGTTTGGCTATACCATAAATGGTAATTGGATTACCGTGTGAAGCAATAGAGCTTGGGAAAATAAACTTTGTGGATTTCTTATTTTTAATTGAAGCAAGTGTTGAAATTTCAAGAAGATTGAGAGTGCCTTTTACGTTAACATCAGTTGCTAACTCTGGATTTTTTTCACCTCCCGTTGAAAGGATTGAAGCTAAATGAAAAATTTCATCAAAATATTTTTCCTTCTTAAATATACTGTTTAGTTTAATTTTGTCTGAAATATTGCAAAGGTAAAATTTATGAAGCATGCTAGCAATTTCTTTTTCAGGTTTTTTAATGTCTAGTGCAACTAACTTATATTTTTTGAGCTTAAATAATTTTTTTACTAGACCAAAACCTACTTCTCCTGAAATTCCAGTTATGAGAATTTTTTCCATACTTTATTAAATATCACTAAAGCTTTATCCAAATCATTTTTACTGTGTCCGGCTGAATTCATGATTCTAATTCTTGCTTTTCCCTGGGGGACAGTAGGATAAGTTATAGCTTTCGCAAATAAACCTTCTTTAAAAATTTCCTTACTCATGTCCTGAGCTTTTTTAGAATCACCCAACATTATTGGGATAATTGGTGTTTGACTATTACCTACATCAAAACCGATTTTAACTAATCCTTGTTTTAGATATTTGGTATTTTGCCAAAGTTTTTTAACTAATTTGTCAGAATTAGATAATAAATCAACAGCTGCAATGCAGGCTCCAACATCTGAAATCGTCATGGCGCTACTGAATAAAAATGGTCTTGCTCTTTGGCTGAGCCATTCTATAAGATCTTTGTCACCTGCAACAAGTCCGCCGACAACCCCAAATGCTTTGCTCATTGTTCCCACCTCAATATCAACTTTTCCATGTAATTTAAAATAGTCAACAATACCACGACCTTTAGAGCCTAAAACTCCTTCACCATGAGCATCATCTACCATGAGCATGGCTTTATATTTATGAGTAATTTTACAAATTTCAGGAAGTGGAGCAATGTCTCCATCCATTGAAAAAACGCCATCGGTAATAACTAATTTCTTGATATTTTTTGGAGCTTTTTGTAATTTCTTTTCAAGGTCTTTTGTATTTGTGTGTAAGTATCTAATAACTTGAGCTTTACTAAGCTTGCAGGCATCAATTATACTTGCATGATTTAATTCATCAGAAAAGATTAAATCATTCTCTCCAACAAGTGCGGGAACAACCGCTAAATTAGCAGTAAAACCCGATTGAAAAGTAATCACACTTTCTGACCTTTTAAACTTAGCAAGCTTAGTCTCAAGCTCTCTATGTAGAAGTGTTGTACCTGCAATGGTTCTAACAGCTGCAGTACCAACACCAAATTTTTTGATTGCATTTATTGCACCACTTGCTAGCTTTGGGTGATTAGCTAGCCCAAGATAATTATTTGAACAGAAGTTTAATAATTTTTTGCCGTTTATTTTAACTTCTGAACCAACAGAACTTTCTAAAATTAGGATATTGTTATAGAGATTTAGTTTTTTTAAATTGTCTACTTCTTTTCTAAGCCAATCCATAATTTATTGAGTATATCATAAATATTTTATTTGACATTTTTAATTTTCCCTAAAAGTCAACAAAATACCTTTTTTAAAGTATAATATGGATATTATATGAAAAGAATACATATGATGGGGATTTTAGGTAGCGGTATGTCTGGGATTGCAAAGTTGGTTAGTAAAATGGGATATGAAGTGACGGGCTGTGATCTAAAAATTGATGGGCATAATCCTGATCACTTAAAAGACATAGACTTGTTAGTAGTATCTCCAGCAATTCTTTATCAGGAAAGTGAAAATCCAGAGCTTCTATTAGGTAAGAAAAGGAATATTGTTACTACGTGGGAAGAATTTCTCGGCAATAAACTTGCAAAAGACAAAAAGGTGATAGCAATAGCTGGAACACATGGGAAATCAACCACAACGGGAATGGTGGGAAAGTTGTTGGAGGATAATAACTTTGATCCGCTTGTGGTAATTGGTGCGAACGTAAAATCATGGGGAGGAAACAGCCGGTATGGAAGAGGTGAATATTTTGTAATTGAAGCAGATGAATTCAATGATAACTTCCTACATTATCACCCCGAGATTATTATCTTAAATAATATTGAATTCGATCACCCAGATTATTTTATAAGTGAGAAACAACTTTATGATAGTTTTAAAAAATTTGTTGAGAATCTTATTGGAAAAAAGATTTTGATTGCTAATTGGGATAATGAGGGGGTTAGAAACTTACTAAATAATATTGATTTAAATAAATTGGAATTAATTAAATATTCCAGAGAGTTAAAGGCGATTAATTATAATTTGAAAGTATTGGGAGATCATAATATTACAAACGCCTTAGGCGTTGTTAAGCTAGGCGAGGTGTTGGGAATTTCTAAAGATAAAATAATTGAAAGTTTGGAAAACTTTGAAGGGATAGATAGAAGAATGGAGGAAATATCACCCAATATTTATGATGATTATGCTCATCATCCAACAGCAATCAAGGCAACACTTTTGGGTATCAGAGAGAAGTATCCAGATAGATACATTTGGGCGATTATTGAACCTCATGGATATGCGAGGACAAAAGCCTTACTCTCTTTCTACAATGGTTCTTTCGATTCAGTAGATAGAGTTTTGGTTGGACCCATCTTTAAGGCAAGGGACAAAGAAACTTTTGAAATGACTCCGAAAAAAATTAAAGAAACATCAAATCATAAAAATATTCAGACAGTTGATTCTTTAGATGAAATATTAAAAATTGTTAAGGCAGAGTCAAATCCAGAAGATATCTTTGTTATTATGGGTGCGGGGGATAGCAACTTATGGGCAAAACAAATTTCAAAGACCTTACAACTTTAAAAGTTGGAGGTAAAATTAAATACTTTAGGGAAATTTCTTCTGAGGAAGAATTAATAAAGGCAGTTGGCTTTGCCAAAACGAATAATTTACCAATATTTATTTTAGGTGGGGGATCTGATATTGCCCCATCAGATAAGGATTTCAATGGTCTTGTCATCAAATATACCGCAGATACCATTAAAATTTCGAAAAATACAATAACGGCTGATGCGGGAGTTGTGTGGGATGATTTAGTTTTATTTTCTGTAAAAAATAATCTTCAAGGTTTGGAATGCCTGTCCGGTATTCCCGGAACAGTTGGCGCAGCACCAATTCAAAATATTGGAGCATATGGCCAAGAACTTTCAGATTCGTTTGTATCCTTAAGAGCTTACGATATAGAAAATGAAATGTTTAAAATATTTGACAAAAAAGAATGCAAATTTGGTTATAGAGATAGTATTTTTAAATCAAAAAAATATTGGCAGAAATTTGTAATAACGAAAATTACATTCAGTTTAAAAGAATATAACGATTCAGAAGTATCACTACAAAACATAAGAGATGAAATTTTAAGAACCAGAAGTGAAAAACTAGTTAATCCTCTTAAAATTCCCAATGCCGGTTCTTTTTTCAAAAACCCAATTGTTAAAAAGAATACAAAAAATACTCTAGTAGCACGATATCCAGATATTGTGATATATCCATTGAATAATGAGTATAAAATTTCTGCAGGGTGGTTAATTGAGAAGGCTGGATGGAAAGGAAAGAGTTTAGGACCTGTTAAGGTTTCTGATAAACATGCGTTGGTCTTGACTAATCCAGAAGGTAAAGGGAATTTCTCTGATATTAAAAAATTAGCTGATGTTATAATTTCTGATGTTTATGAAAAATTTAATATCAGGCTTGAGCCAGAAGTTCAATATATAAATTTTTAAAAATAATAAATGAATTACAAAAATAAAAAAATTGCCATGGTTGGTTATGGACTTGAAGGTCAGGACGCTGAAAGATTTTTAAAGAATGAAGGTGCAAACGTTACAATACTTGATCAAAAAGATGGCCCTGATTATTTGAAGCATCTAGATAAATATGAAATCATAGTTAGGTCTCCCGGTGTTTATCCTTTTAAAGAAGAATTGGTAAATTCAATTGCAAAAGGTATTAGAATAACAACTCCTACACACATTTTTTTCAATGAATTTGAAGGTAAAATAATTGGAGTTACTGGAACAAAGGGAAAGGGCACTACTTCTACACTAATTTATGAGTTATTAAAGTCTGCAAAATTTGATGTTCACTTGGCGGGAAATATTGGTAAACCAATGCTTGAATTGTTGCCACTATTAACTTCAAAATCATATGTAGTTCTCGAGATGTCCTCGTTTCAGCTTATTGATTTGCCGGTCTCGCCGGATATAGCTGTTATTTTAAATATTACCTCAGATCATCTGGACTGGCACAAAAACCAAGAAGAATATATTAAGGCAAAGAAAAATATCGTTAAATTTCAAAAAGCTTCTGATTGGGCAGTTATAAATAAAGGTTACAAGATACCTAAAGGTTTTTCTAAATTAACAAAGGCAAATGTTATTTTCTTTTCCAAAAAAACTCTTGAGAGTGATTATAAAAAAGGACTAATCTTAAGGGGTGAACATAATTTGGAAAATATTGCTGCTGCTGTCTCCGTTGCCAAAATACTAAACATTAAAAAAGATTTAATTGTGAAAGTAGTTAGAAATTTCAAAGGCTTGGAGCACAGGCTGGAATTTATAAGAGAAATAAATGGTGTTAAATTTTATAACGACTCATTTGCTACAGGTCCCCAGCCAACAATTGCAGCAATTAATTCATTTACCGAACAGGAGACTTTAATATTGGGGGGAAGCGACAAGGGATTAGATTATAAAGAATTGGGCAAGCTGATTGATGAAAAAGAGAATGTCAAAAATATTATTTTGATAGGTCAGATTAGAGACCAAATAAAAAGCCACATAAAAGTTAAAAAGATTTTGGACCTTGGATTATTTGATATGAATACTATTGTTAAAAAAGCATTTGATATTACGCCAAATGGAGGTGTTGTTATTCTTTCCCCAGCTGCAGCAAGTTTTGACATGTTTGCTAATTACAAAGATAGGGGTAATCAATTTAAGGAGGCTGTTAACTCTCTAGTATGATTGGCGTGTTTGATTCAGGATTAGGAGGATTAACTGTTGTTAAAGAAATAAGAAAATCTCTTCCAGATGCTGATATTATTTATCTAGGTGACACAGCAAGGGTCCCGTATGGTACGAGAAGTTCAGAGACGATTAGAAAGTTTGCCGAAGAAGATACTAAATTTCTTTTGGATAAAAATGTAGAATTAATTGTAGTTGCCTGTAATACTGTTTCATCTCTTGCTTTAGACGTTGTTAAAAAATTTTCTAACGTATCGGTCTTGGGGGTTATTAATCCTGCCACAAAAAAAGCCCTAAAGGTTAGTAAGTTAAAAAAAATTGGCCTAGTCGGAACAAGGGCTACAGTAAATAGTAATGCTTATAAAGAAGTAACCATGAGAAGACAGGCTTCGATGCTGGTTCCATTAATTGAAGAGGGGTTTATTGAAGGTCCTGAAATAGATTTATTTATTAAGAAATACTTTTCAGACTTTAAGGATCGTGTTGACGCCTTAATATTAGGATGTACACATTATCCATTAATCAAAGACAACATAAATAATTATTTAGGAGGGAAAATAAAATTAATAGATCCCGCAGAAGAAGTAGCGAAAGAAGTCTATGAAATTGCAAAAGATTTTAAAGGAACTTCAAAAACTAGATATTTTCTTACAGATGTAAATAAAAGATTTTTGGAAACTGCTAAAATGTTTTTAGGTGAAGACATCTTGGATAAAGTAGCCAAAGTAGAAATATGAAAAAAATAAAAGTTGCTGTAATCATGGGTGGTAGATCATCGGAGCATGAAGTATCTATTCTTTCTGGTCAGCAGGTAGTTAAATATTTAGATAAGAATAAGTATGAAGTTTTACCAATCGTAATTTCTAAGGTCGGAAAATGGCAACTTACTTCTATCAAAAATATCTTGAGCTTAAAAAACACTTTTGCTCTAAGAGGTACTGATAAAGAAATATCTTTGACAGTAAAAAAAGAAATAGTTGAAACTAAATCTATTTTAGAAGCAGGTGTCGACGTTGTTTTTATAGCGTTGCATGGTCCGTTTGGCGAAGATGGTACTATTCAAGGCATGTTTGAATTAGCTGGTATTCCTTATACAGGGGCTGGGGTTTTAACTTCAGCTTTAGGAATGGATAAAGATTATTTTAGAAAAATAATGAAGTTTTCAAACTTACCTATTCCAAAATATGTTTGTTTAGAAAAAAATGATAATTTAAAATTGAAAGTTAAGATTCTTGGAGACGGTCCATATTTTGTAAAACCTGTCAGTGCTGGTTCTTCAGTTGGATGCTCGTTTGTAAAAGATAAGAAAGGTCTTGCTAAAGCGGTAAAGTTAGCTTTTGAGTATGATCGAAGAGTATTGATTGATCAATACATTTCTGGTCTTGAGGTGACATGCGGGGTAGTTGGAAATGATAAACCAATTGCATTACCAGTTATTGAAATACATCCATTAAAAAATAAATTTTTCGATTATGAATCTAAGTACACTGAGAGTGGATCAGAAGGAATTGTTCCAGCTAGAATTTCGAAGTTATTAACAAAAAAAGTTCAAGAATTAGCCATTAAAGTCTATAAAGCTGTTGGTTGTCGAGGTTTTGGTAGAATTGATTTTATTTTAGAGAACAACAAAAAACCTATAATTCTTGAGATAAATACAATACCAGGCCTAACACCAATGTCCTTACTTCCAAAGGCTGCTAAAGCTTTTGGAATTTCTTATCCAATATTGCTAGATAAAATTGTTAAATTAAGTCTAGAGAAAAAATGAAGAAAATATTACAAAATTGGGTTGGAAAAGATTTGCCTTTATTGCATGTTAATACTAACGGTCCCATGCGGAAAGTTATTGCAGATTTAATTATTCATCCTATAAAGAGAAGAATTGCCAAATATTATTGTTATGTTTTGCAGAAATGTTTCGGATTGACCGTTATAGGTATAACAGGGAGTGCAGGAAAAACAACAACCAAAGAAATGATTGCTGGTGTTTTAAGATTGTCTGCTAAAACGGTCTGGAGTAAAGATAATATTGACCCCATTTTTAATATACCCACAACTATTTTAAGATGTACTCCCAAAACAAAATATCTAATTTTGGAAATGGGAGTTGAATATCCTGGGGAAATGGATTTTTATCTTTGGTTAGTTAAACCTAAAATTGGTGTAATCACTAACATCTTTCCTAGCCACACACTTTATTTAAAAGATATTAATGGAGTTTTTGAAGAAAAAAGTAAGTTGGCAAAAAAAGTTGCAATATCGGTTCTGAATAAAGATGATGTGAAACTATTGTTATTAAAAAACAAAATAAACGCAAACATATTTTGGTTTAAGAGTGATGAAAATCCAATTATTCAAAATTCTAATACAGCTAGGGTTGTGGGGCAGGTTTTGAAAGTTGAGCAGGAATTAATTGAAAGAGGCCTAAAAAATTATCAAAATCCAAAGCACAGATTGACAATAATAAAACATAAATCCGGCGCTACAATTTTTGACGATACCTACAATAGTAATCCTGAAGCATTTAAAAAAAGTTTAAATTATTTTCTTAAGTTGGCTGGAAAGAATGATAAATTGGCAGTTGTAGGCGATATGTTGGAACTGGGTGAAATTGAAGAAGAAGAGCATAAAAAAATTGGTAAAGAAATTCAAAATAAGGGATTTGTCAAAATTATTGGTGTTGGAAAGCTTGTTAAATTTATGACTGACGATATCTATTTATCACCTCTTGAGGCATTACCCGAAATTAAAAAATATCTACGTCCAAAAACATTTATTTTTATTAAAGGCTCCCGCTCAATTGGTTTAGACAAGATTGTTGATAGGTTGTAATATAAATATATGCAGAATTTTTTACCACTAGCCCTTGGACTTATAATGTTTTCCTTCTTGATAACAGGTGTTTTAGTAATTCCATTTATTGACATTCTTTATAAGATTAAATTTACTCGAAGAGTTGAAGCTCCAAAAGTTGGTAAAATACCTCTTTTTGACAAACTTCATGATAAAAAGGCGGGTACCCCTGTTGGTGGAGGAGTATTGATAATTGCAGTTGTTAGTCTTCTTTTTGCTATCATATTCCCAATAAGTAGATACTTAGGAGTTTTTATCCAAACAGCCTATTCTTTAAGAGCTGAGTTATTTGTCATTTTTTTTACATTTATTTCATTTGGTTTATTGGGGCTTTTAGATGATTATATTAAGATGCTGGGTAGACCTGCAAAAGGTGTACTAGGTTTAGCCTTTGGCTTATCAAGAAAACATAAGTTTATTCTACAATGGGTATTAGCTTTAATAATTGCGTTAATCATACACAATGTTTTGGGAATTGGAATATTGTACGTTCCAATTGTGGGGCTGACTTTAAATTTAGGTCTTTGGTACATTCCATTTGCTGCATTGGTAATTGTGTCGTTTACCAATGCCTTTAATATAACTGATGGTTTGGATGGTTTAGCTCCGGGACTATTAATGATTTGTTTAATAGCTTTTGGAGTAATTGCAGCAAGTTCAATTGATACTCCACTTTCTTTGTTTATTGCTCTGTGGATAGGAGCCTTAATTGCATTTTTATATTTTAATACATGGCCAGCTAGAATTTGGCTTGGTGACACAGGAGCTTTATCATTTGGAGCAACACTTGCAGTTATTGGACTTTTAACAGGAAGTATTATTGCACTTGTAGTAATTGGAGGGATTTTTGTTGTAGAAATTTCATCTTCCGCAATCCAGATGTTTGGTTGGAAAGTCTTAAAAAAGCCAATTTTCAAACTTGCACCTCTGCACCATACATTCTTGGCAATTGGTTGGGAAGAACCTAAAATCGTAATGAGGGCCTGGCTTGCTGGAATTATTTTAGCAATTTTTGGTTTGTGGCTTGCTACCTTATGAAAAGGTTTCGTCATAGGAAATTAGAACAATCTTTAGATGTTTACAAATCGAAATTTGATAAACAATTCCTATATTTAATTCTAGGTCTGGTTGTAGTGGGTTTGGTTTTTGTTGCTGATATATCTGCACCACAAGCTTTGAATTTTTTTAATGATAGGTTTTATTTCTTAAAGCAACAGTTTGCATGGGCAGCGATAGGCCTTGTTGCCATGATGATTGTTAGTAAAATTCACTATAGTTTTTGGGCAAAAATCTCAATTCCTTTTTTTATTGTTTCAATACTTCTTCTTTTGGTTGTATTAATTCCAGCCGTAAGTTTAGAAGCCTTAGGTGCTAGACGTTGGATTGTCATTGGTCCAATTAACTTTCAACCGTCCGAGATAATTAAACTTTCTTTGGCTTTATGTTTAGCTAAAATTGCTTCAACTAAAAATTTACTTTCAGAGTCAAATAGAGAACCATTAGTTTATTTTATACCTCTGGTTTTAGCTTGTGGATTAATAATGTTACAGCCTGATTTAGGAACAACTTTGGTCGTTGGAATAATTGGTATAACTCAAATATTTGCAAGCGGTGTGTCTTTACTTTATTTTTTAATTTCTCTGGTAGTCGGTTTGATTAGTGTTGCAATTTTAATTCTTGTTTCACCCTACAGAAGAGATAGATTAATGACCTTTTTTGAGATTACAAAAGATCCTTTAGGTAAGGGATATCATATAAGACAAATTCTATTGGCTTTAGGATCCGGTGGGCTTTTTGGCTTAGGAATTGGTCAATCAAGACAAAAATATTTATTTTTACCAGAAGCTTCAACAGATTCAATTTTTGCAGCAATCTCTGAGGAGATAGGTTTTATTGGGTCATTTGTTCTAATTTTAATATTTGCCATATTTATCTTTAAAGCTTTTAAAATTGCATCTCATGCCCCCGATCAATTCTCCAAGATATTGGCAGTTGGAATCACTGCTTGGATAGGTGGTCAAATACTATTGAATATAGCTGCAATGACAGCACTTACTCCTTTAACTGGAATTCCTCTTCCGTTTTTTTCATATGGAGGTACTAGTCTCTCGATGATTTTGGTTTCGTGCGGTATACTACTTAATATAAGTCGATATGCAATCAAAAAAACTACTGCTCACAGGTAGCCATGCTGAAACAACAGCGGTTGCTGTTATACAAGAGATTAAAAAAAGAAATTTAGATTGGGAGATTCATTGGTTGGGGGAAGAGAGCAAAAACTTAACCAATTTGGGTGTAGTAAACCACATTTTCAAACCTGGAAAAGTTGAGAATAAATTTACTAGAAATACCATACCCAGATTTTTTAAAATTCCAGCAGATTTTGTAAATGGTAGAAAATTGATTAGAGAAATAAATCCTGATCTAACTCTTTCATTTGGTAGTTCGGCCGGTGCAATTTCTTCTTTCTGGTCAAATTTTTATGGAATTCCTGTTATTGTTCATGAGCAAACTGCAACCGCTGGAAGAGCAAATTTAATCTCTTCTTACTTTGCCAAAAAGATTTTGATTTCTCGTGAATCCTCCCTTAAGTTTTTTAGTAAAAATAAGACGGAATTAATTGGAAACCCCCTTAACAGCGAAATTTTTAAATATCTAGATCTTGAAAGAAATAAAAGAATAAAATCAATTTTAATTACTGGTGGTTCAAGGGGATCGACTTGGATAAATAGTGCAGTGTTTCCTCTTTTGCCACAACTTCTTGAAAAATATTTTATTCTTCATCAAACCGGAGAAAAAAATTTGGATAAATTTAAAACCGTAGTTGGTGAAAAATATCTATCTTTCGGTCAGGTTAGTCCTAGGGAGATGATTGAGGTTATATCAAAATCAGACCTCATCATTTCAAGAGCAGGTGCAAATACAGTATCAGAATTAATTGCACTTAAAAAACCTTCAATTTTAATTCCTATCCCGTGGTCTTATAATGATGAACAGCAAAAAAATGCAGAATTTATGCAAGAGTTGAAGCTTGCTAGAATTTTACCCCAAGGAGACTTGACTGCTCAAAAACTGCTTTCTGAAATTGATGCGTTAGTTGAAGATTATCCTGCTATTTTAAAACGAACTGAAAATATAATTAGCCCCGATCTTACCGCCTCAAAGAAATTAGTGGAAATACTCTTAAGATATATCTAAAATATAATTGTGAAAAGAAGATCAAAAACAAAAAATTTAAATATTTTTAAAATTCTATCCTTAATTTTAATCGTTTTTTTTATGTTGAGTACACCCTATGTTGTTTTGAAACTTATAAAAATAAATAAAATTGAATGCATTTCACAATATGGTGATTGCAATGGAGTACTAGATAATAATTTATCTGTAGTAGGTAGTTATAAAGACACAAAAGAAAACATAGAACAAATTTTAAAACACAATATTAAAGTAAAAAGTTATGTAATGCAGTATAAGATACCAAGCACTTTAGAAATTGAAATTGATTTGAAAAAACCTAAATTTGCTATTAAAAACAAAGATTCCAGATATTATCTTATTGACGAAGATAAATTAATCTTAGAAATTTCCAACGAATCAAATCTACCTGTTTTAGTTAGCAGTGATTTTAATAAAAATATAGGTGATGAAGTGGACGACATTCATTTATTTGCCTTAAAAATAATTGAAAAAAACGCATGGCTTTATTCTGTCAAGACTGGTGTCTTAGAAAATAATGAACTTAAAATTACTCTTAAGGAGGGTGTTATCGTGCATTTTCCATTAGAAGGTGATATAGATGAATTGATAGGAAGTTTACGTCTTATTTTTTCACGCTTGAATGATGAAGGAGAAGGAATTAGAATGGAAGATATTAGGGAAATCGATTTACGATTTAACAATGCAGTATTACGTTAGTTTATAATGTCTTTATGAAAAGCAAAATCATCACAGGTATAGAATTGGGAAGCGATAAAACAACAACTATTGTTGCTCAAGTTTCACAGGACGAAAATTCACTTGAACAATCCATAAATATTATTGGGGTTTCCTCTGTTGTTAGTAAGGGTATAAAAAAAGGTCAGATTGTAAATATCGAAGAATCTGTAGAATCAACAGTATTCTCTCTTGAGGCAGCAGAAAGGATGGCGGGACACAACATTGACTCGGCATTTATTGCTTTGGGGGGTGCTCATATTCATTCTCAGAATTCTCACGGCGTTGTTGCAATCTCTGGTCCGAACGGAGAAATTATTGAACCTGATGTTAATAGAGTAATCGAAGCAGCTTCAGCTATATCACTTCCTGCAAGCCGCGAAGTTGTTCATGTACTTCCTCGCGAATACATTGTTGATGGTGAAGATGGAGTTAAAGACCCCATAGGAATGAGTGGAGTTAGACTTGAAGTTGAAACACATGTGGTAACAGCAAGTAATGCAGCCATTAAAAACTTATCTAAATCACTAAACGATGCTGGAGTAAAGATAGATGACCTTGTTTTTAGTGGACTAGCTGCTTCTTATTCAGTTTTGACCGAGACAGAAAAGGAATTAGGTTGTTGTTTAATTGATATTGGTGCTGGGACAACTTCAGTTGTGGCTTATGTTGATGGTTCACTAGCTTATTCTGGAGTTATTCCTGTTGGAGCTAAAAATGTGACTAATGATATTGCAATTGGTTTAAGAGTTTCACTTGAGACTGCTGAAAAAATTAAACTTTTTCTCTCCGAAAACAAAAAAAATACCAAGGAAGGATCTGATGATCTAGATCTTGAATCAATGGGAATATCTGAAGTTAGTAAAGTTTCCAAAAAGACGTTGATAGAAGGAATTATCAGACCTCGCTTAAATGAAATTTTTACCATGGCTCGACTAGAGCTTGAAAGAGAAAAGATTCTAAATAGAATTCCTTCGGGAGCTATAGTTACTGGAGGAGGAGCTAAAACAGTAGGGATTATTGATAGTGCCAAACGAATGTTAACGCTTCCTGTAAGAATTGGGGTTCCAACAGGTGTTTCGGGATTAGTTGATGATTGTTTAGATCCTGCTTTTTCCGTTCCAATTGGACTTTTAATCTATGGATCAAAACAGGATGAAGAAATAGTTGGAGGGTTTAAGTTTCCAGTTAAGTTAAATCTTCCAGGAAAAGGATTATTCAACAAGATTATTGAGTCTGTTAAAGATTTATTACCCTAAAGCCTTTGACTTTAGGTTTTATTTAGATATAATGCGTTTGATACCTGCCTCAGAAAGATATTTATAATATTTATATTAATAAAATATGGCTTTAGTAAAACCTGATTCTGCAAGAATTGCAAAAATAAAAGTAATTGGAGTTGGCGGTGGTGGTGGAAATGCTGTTTCCTCAATGGTAGAAAACGGTGCCATTTCTGGTGTTGAGTTTATTGTTGCAAATACTGATGCCCAAGTCCTCTTAACTAATAAAGCTCCTACCAAAATTCAAATAGGTGAAAAAATAACAAAAGGCTTAGGTGTTGGTGGAAATCCTGAAACAGGTGCTCAAGCTGCAGAAGAATCAATTGAAAAACTACAGGATTTGATGATAGATACGGATATGGTTTTTATAACAGCAGGTATGGGTGGTGGAACCGGAACAGGTGCAGCTCCAGTCATTGCCAGACTTGCCAAAGAATCAGGTGCTTTAACAGTTGGGATAGTAACAAAACCATTTGCATTTGAAGGAACAAGAAGAACAATTGCTGCTGAAGATGGAATAGAGAAGTTAAGGCAAGAAGTTGACACATTAATTGTTATCCCAAACCAAAGGTTAATGGATGTTATTGATAGAAAAATGAGCTTGGTGGATGCTTTTAAGGTGGTTGATTCAGTATTGGAACAAGGAGTGGGTGGTATTGCAGAAATAATTACAACTCCTGGACTTGTTAATGTGGATTTTGCTGACGTTAAGACAATTATGAATGATGCAGGAACAGCCCTTCTTGGAATAGGTACCGGTGTGGGAGAAAATAGAGCACAAATGGCGGCTCGTGCAGCTGTTTCATCACCACTTCTTGATCTTTCAATAGAAGGAGCAAGAGGTGTTTTGTTTAACATTGCAGGGGGAAGAGATTTAACAATGTTTGAAGTTGATGAGGCAGCTAAAATAATTTCTGCCGCTGCAGATCAAGACGCCAATATAATTTTTGGAGCAGTAGTAAAAGAGGAATTATCAGATCAAGTTAGAATTACAGTTATTGCTACAGGATTTGATGAAACAAGAAGCAGAATTGCTCAGATGAGGCCAACTTATAAACCTGTCGTTCAAGGGGTAGTTTCAGAAGGAAAAGCAGCTGATTTAAATAACCAAAATGTTGAATCAAAAGTATCGGAAAATAATGTTGATGAAGAAATAGATGTAAATATCAGTGATAATGATGATAGTTTTGGTGAAAAATTTGAAATTCCTGCGTTTCTTCGCAAAATCCACTAAAAAATAGTACAATAGCTTCATGGCAGATAAGCCTTTTTTTAATTCAGTTGATCCTAAAGTTGATTTTCCCTCAATGGAAAGAAATCTTTTGGACTATTGGAATAAAAATGGAATATTAGACAAATACTTGAAAAAAAACAAAGACTCCAAAAAATACTTTTCTTTTCAAGACGGTCCAATAACTGCTAATAATCCAATGGGAGTTCATCATGCATGGGGAAGAACTTATAAAGATCTATGGCCTCGGTTTAAAAGTATGCAAGGATTTAAACAGAGACATCAAAATGGATTTGATTGTCAGGGACTTTGGGTAGAGGTTGAGGTTGAAAAAGAACAGGGTTTTAAAAATAAAAAGGATATTGAAGTATTTGGTATAGAAAAATTTGTTAATTTGTGTAAAGAAAGAGTCAAAAAATATTCAGCAATTCAAACAGAACAAAGTAAAAGATTAGGCTACTTTGCCGATTGGGATAACTCCTATTATACCTTGTCTGATGACAATAACTACATGATTTGGCACTTTTTAAAAATTTGTCACGAAAACGGCTGGCTTTATAAAGGTAATGACTCTGTCCCGTGGTGTCCTAGATGTGAAACTGCAATCAGCCAGCACGAGATGTTAACAGAAGATTACAAAGAACTAACACACGAGACAATTTATATGAAGTTTCCAATAACAAATACAGATGAAAATTTATTAGTTTGGACTACAACCCCGTGGACGATACCTGCAAACATCGCAGTAGCTGTTGATATAAAGTTAGATTATGTATTAATTGAAGTTGACGGATCTAAATACTGGTTGGCCGATGAGGCTAAAGAAAGAGTTTTAAAAGGTATCAATTTTAAAGTTTTGAAAAAAATCAAGGGAGACGAACTTGTTGGTCTTAAATATTCTGGAGCGTTTGATAGTTTACCTGCAGTTTTTGTAGTTGCAAAAAATTCAGATAAATTTCATACAGTTATACCAACAAATAATCTTATTATGCCTATTACAACAACTGAAGGAACTGGAATGGTTCATACTGCGGTTTCAGCCGGTACCGAAGACTTTAAATTGGGAAAAGAATTAGGACTTCCAATGATTCCAGTAATCAATGACGATGCTTCATATATGGAAGGATTCAATGAATTAAGTGGCAAAAATGCAAAGAAACATCCTGAATTAATTTTAGATCAAATGAAAGAGAAAGGATTAGCGTTTAAGATTGAAAGATACACTCATAGATATCCAGCATGTTGGAGATGTAAAACAGAACTTGTTTGGAAGGTAACAGATGAATGGTATATAGCTATGGATCTGGGTAAACCAACTCTTCGAGAAAGGATGAAGAAAGTTTCAAAAGAAATAAATTGGATTCCAAAATTTGGACTTAAAAGAGAGCTTGATTGGCTTACCAATATGCATGACTGGCTAATCAGCAAAAAAAATAGGTATTGGGGTTTGGCATTACCCATATGGGAATGCTCCGATTGTGGCAATTTTGAAGTAATCGGTGGAAAAGATGAACTTAAAGAAAGGGCTGTTTCTGGTTGGGATAAAATGGAAGGTAAGTCTCCGCATAAACCACAAATAGACGAAGTCGAAATAAAATGTTCGAAATGTGGAAAGATTGCAAAAAGAATTGAGCCGGTTGGAAATCCTTGGTTGGATGCCGGTATCGTTCAATTTTCAACAATCTCGGAAAACAATAAGGCAAGTAATTTTGAAGTTACAGATACAAAACCTTTGTATCTAACAAACAAAGAGGAATGGAAAAAATGGTTTCCTGTTGATTTTATAACCGAAAGTTTCCCCGGACAATTTAAGAATTGGTTTTATTCGATGATTGCTATGAGTACTGTCTTGGAGGATATTAATCCTTTTAAGACTGTTTTGGGTTTTGCCACAATGACGGATGATAAAGGATCCGCTTTTCATAAAAGTGCTGGAAATGCTATCGAATTTGTTGAGGCGGCTGATAGATTTGGAGCTGATGTCATTCGTTGGATTTGTGTTAGAAACGATCCTGCTAATAACATATTATTTGGTTTAGATTTAGCGAATGAAACTAGACGTCAATTTCATTTAAAACTTTGGAATATATATAACTTCTTTATATCCTATGCCAATATGGAGGGATGGAACCCGACAGATAAAGGAAAAATAAAGGAAAAAAGTGAAAACATCTTAGATAAATGGATACTGGTTAGATTAAATCAGACAATAGATGAAGTTACCAAAAGTCTGGAAAAATTCGATGCATATAATGCAAGTGGTTCAATTGATAAATTCGTTGACGACATGTCCCTTTGGTATATCAGGAGATCACGAGATAGAAAGAACGATGAATTTTATTCTACTACTTATTTAGTTTTGGTTTTACTAAGTAAATTATTGGCACCATTTACACCATTTTTGTCTGAGACGATTTATACTAATCTAACCAAGGAGGAATCTGTTCATTTAGCGTCATGGCCTCAAGCTGAAAAGTTGTGTGAAGAAGATACTAACCTATTAGATGAAATGCAAAGAGTCAGAGAAATAGTCGAAATAGGACACGCCTTAAGAAAGGAAGCAAATGTTCCAGTAAGACAACCACTGCTATCAATGTCTACAAGTCATAAGTCATTACTCACCGAGTTTGAACAATTGATCATGGATGAGATGAATGTAAAGACGATTAAATATCAACATAATAAGAATGAATTGGATTTGACAATAACCCCTGAACTTAAAGAAGAAGCTGATGCTAGAGAATTAATCAGAAAAATACAGGATGCCAGAAAACAATTGGGTGTAATGATTAATCAAAAAATTGTTTTGACTACACCCTGGATGCCTGAAAGTAAGAAATTAAAAGATTGGATAATTAATAAAACTTTACTTTCTAGTGTCAAAGTTGGAGAATTTAGGGTAGATGAAATTTGATTGGCTATTAATCCTTCCAATTTTTTTACTTTTAATTTTTAGTTTTTTTATTTTAAACTCAATTAGTCCTTCAATTTTTCCATCATACTATTGGTACATTGTATTGGGAGTAATAGCCTTTTTATTTTTCTCTCTTTTTGATTTTGAAGTTGTTTCAGCATTTTCCCGTTGTTTATATGTTGCCAGTATTTTACTTTTAGTTATAACTTTAATAATTGGTCAAGTGACAAGGGGAACCGTACGTTGGATTCCACTTGGTTCAATTTCAATTCAGCCATCAGAAATTGTAAGACCATTTCTCTTAATCTTCTTTGCAAATTATTTAACAGAAAAAAGATTAGATCTAAAAAGATTAATAAAAACATTGCTTTTAATGACCCTTCCATTATTTTTAATTCTTGTGCAGCCATCATTGGGAGTTACAGTGTTAACAGCTGTTGGATTTTTAGGATTATTTTTAGCTTCAGAAATTGATAAAAAGTACCTTTTGATTATAGGTATTATTGGAATTTCCCTAGTTCCAATTGTTTTCTCTCTTTTAGCTCCCTATCAAAAAGATAGAATAACTGCTTTTATTGATCCAACTAAGGATCCATTAGGTGTTGGTTATAATGCCATTCAATCAACAATTTCAGTTGGATCTGGAAAATTATTCGGTAGGGGACTTGGCAGAGGGGTTGGAACACAACTATCTTTTCTACCCGAGCGTCACACTGATTTTGTTTTTGCTTCAGTCGCTGAAGAAATGGGATTTGTAGGAGCACTTGTCGTATTAATTTTAACTTTCTTACTTCTTTTTAGAATTATAAGTTATACAGAAAATGTCATAAATATCCCTGCAAGATTGTTTTTGGGGGGACTTGTCTTAACACTTTTTGCTCAAGTTGTTGTACATGTTGGGATGAATATGGGTCTATTTCCAATTACTGGTGTTCCCTATCCTTTGGTATCTGCAGGTGGAAGTTCACTTCTTGCAACCATGGCTTCACTAGGTATTGTAGTTGGAACAAAAAGATAGTTTATTTAGTGTTAATAGGTTTATAATACGGATTCTGCCACAACCAAAAAATATGGCAGAAAGATTGGCAAATTTTAAGAAAAAGAAACTTCCAGACGAACCACCTTTCGTAGAAATTGATGTCCATGGTTTTGATATTCGTCAAGCAAGTGATGAAGGTAGGCGGGAATATCCCATAGAAACGCAGAGTTTCAAAAACAAAATGTATTTTGCAGATCTCGAAGTAGAAAACTTGTTAATAAATGATATTAACTTAGTAGAATCAGTATCTGAGGCTTTACACAGGATGGGTAAAAGGGTGGGTCGAAAAAAAGTTAGGTCCGAAATTAAAGAGATAAGACTTCAGGGATGGGAGGGAAAAGATAAGCTTCTTGACGAATTAATACGTGATATCCAACAAGCTAATAGTCTAAGCCAAAAAGATACAACTGCTCCGTCTAAAGGTTCTTTTAAAAAAGGATTTGAATTGATGCTTAAAGCGGAATCATTGTATTTTAATTCAGTTTTGGATCTGCCTTGGAATAAGGTAGGTCCAGAACCGTTCGATATTTTAATAGATGTTTTTTGGTTTAGATTTAGATTTGGCGGACTTAAATTTGATTGGCAAGGAAGAGATCAGTTGAGAGAGTCTTTGCAAAAAGATATATACAAAAGAGCTCAAATAGACAGGATATTGACTTGGGCCTATAAAACACAAGACGGTGTGATAGCAAACAACTTAAAGGATTTAAAGGAATTGGGTATTACGTATAATATGGCTGAAGTAGAAGAAGTAGCTGGCCCCCTTTTTTTATTTGTGGATAAAACTAGGTTGAGAGAAGCATTTGAAGATCCACTTAAACGATCGAGACCTTCAGGACTTACCCTGCTTTTGTGGAAAACCTTAAAGTGGGCTAGTGCGTCTGAGTGGAGAGCTCATAATGCTATTCATTTTTCTGATTTACCATTTATGGATAGAGATCTATGGGATGAAAAAATACCGGACCCATCTTGGCAGGAAATTTCTGATAGCCAAGGAAGGTTAAAATTAGTTGGAGAAAAATTCAAAAACCCACTATCTCACATAAAAAGTGACAAATCCAATAAACATAGTCAAATGGAAAATACACTAGCCTTTGAAATGGAATCACAAAGTGGTGACATAACGCTTGCAGACGTTGTTCGAGAAAAACAAAGACAGTTAAGACAAAAAAATCCTAAGTCATTTGAATCTGTAACAAAGGACTTTGCCGAGGTTATTTCATCCATGAATTTGGATGGATTGATGAAGCAAATAAACAAATTGTCTGACAACCAGAGGGTAATAGTTCTGCATAGGTTAGGTTATGATCTATCTGCTGAGCAAAGTAGAATCAAAGATAGATTCGGAGGTGTTACAGTTGAAAGCAGTCGTCCTGTTATGTACTTAATCAATATACTGTTTAAGGGTTATCAAAACAGGTATTACAACGAACTAAAAACAATTACAAAATTGTTAGAGAGTAAGTAACTTACTTTAATTCTTGTGTTTATTACTTCTTGGCTTTAAAATACATATCTATGGATAAATTTGCAGTTATTAGGATTGGTGGAAAACAATATAGAGTAACTGAAGGTGAGGAAATCTTGATTGATAAATTAATTGATGCAAAAAAAGTTTCTCCTGAAGTTTTACTTTTTGTTGATGGTGAGAAAATTGAAATTGGAAAGCCTGTTTTAACTAAAGCTAAAGTAACGGTTAAAGTATTGGTTGAAGTTGAGAAAGGTGAAAAGATCGACGTTTTTAAATACAAGGCCAAAAGCAGGGAAAGAAGACATGTGGGGTTTAGAGCAAAGTACACAAGACTTCTGATTGAAAAAATATCAAACTAACTCTTTCTGATCTCTTGACAACCGTGAAAATCTAGTTTATATTGCAAATAACTTATGTCAACACACAAAGCCGCAGGTAAAGCCAAACAGCATGTTAGTCCAAGTGGTAAAAGGCTTGGAACAAAAGTCTCGGGAATGCAAAAGGTAAATGCTGGTGAAATTTTGGTACGTCAAAATGGAACAAAAATTGGTGCAGGAAAAAATGTCAAAGTTGGAAGAGATCAAAGTCTTTATGCAGTTAAGTCAGGAGTCATTAAATTTTCAACGAAATTAGGTAAAAAATTAGTAAATATAATTACAAAATAAATGGCGGAAGAAGTAATACAACTTGATATAAACCAACTCCAGCCCAACCCATTACAACCTCGTGGTGCTATTACTCCTGAAAGTTTAGTAGATTTAGTTGATTCAATCAGAGAACATGGAGTGCTAGAACCTTTGGTTATTGCCTTAACGCCAGCAGGTTATCAAATAATTGCAGGTGAGAGACGTTGGAGAGCTTCAAAGCTTGCAGGATTGACTCATGTTCCAGTAATTATTCGTGAAACTACTCCAAAAGGTATGCTTGAAATGGCAATTGTGGAAAATGTTCAAAGAGTAGATCTTAATGCGCTTGATAGAGCTAAAGGATTTGAAAGATTGATGGATGAGTTTGGATTAACTACATCAGAAGTTGCAGTAAGAATTGGAAAATCTGTAGCCTATGTCAGTAATTCTTTAAGACTATTAACTCTCCCAGATGCATTAAAAGATGGTCTTCTTTCTGGTCTTATTTCAGAAGGTCATGCTAGAGCTTTAGCTGCAATAGACGATGTTGATTTAATGGTTGAAGCCTACAAAATAATATTACGTGAATCAGGATCAGTAAGACGTGCAGAAGAACTTGCAAGACGCATGAAGGCTCAAGTACAGCAAAAACCTAAGTCAAATTTGCCTAAAATGCATATAGTTTCTGAAGAGATTGATAATATGAAATTAGGTTTTGAAAAAGCACTAGGTGAGAAGCATCAGGTAAGACTTGCAAGAAGTAGGCGTGAGACAAGATTAACATTTATTTTGAAAGGTTCACTGGAGGATACGGAAAATACACTTCAACTTATTTATAAATCTATAGCAGGTCAGTAAGTTGGAGTAGGTACAATCCCCGCTAAATTAAATGGAAAGTAAATAACCCATGCTTTGCCTGTTATGACCTTTTTGGTTATGGGTCCCCAACTTCTTGAATCTGATGAATGAGGTCTGTTGTCTCCCAGAACAAAGTAATTTCCGTCAGGAACAGTGTATACCTGTCCTTCTGATAAGAACGCTCCAGCAGAAGTATTAACTTTAATATAATCCTCTATTAATTCTTGATCGTTTACAAATACTTTGCCATTTGATACTGAAACAGTATCACCGGGAAGCCCAATTACTCTTTTAATAAATTCATCCTCTGAAATTGGTGGTTTAAAGACAACAACATCACCCCTTTTTGGATCACTCCTATAATAGGTCACTTTTTCAGTTAATAAATATTCACCGTCAGGAAAATTAGGATGCATCGATTGACCCTTGATTTTATGAGGCCTTAATATCAAAAGATAAACTATCAAGAATATTCCAATTGCCAAGACAACTACTTCTATAATGTCCATAAAAAAAGCTCCTAGTTTGCTTAACATATTGTTTTCATTATATTAGTAATTAATGAGTGTTGTACAGTAGCACATCATGGGCGCCACTTTCTCTAACTCCCATAGCGCTCATTCTTACAAATTTTGCATTTTTCCAAAGTGTATAAATATCTTTTGCTCCTGAATAACTAAAACCAGATCTAACATTTGCAGTTAATCTCTCAATAACACTTGAAAGAGAACCTTTATAGTGGACAATTGATTCAACGCCTTCAATCTGTTTAGTATAGTGTTCTTCGGTTTCATGATGGTTTGCTTTAGTGTGTTTTACCTTTTCCGTTAGAGAAGTGGAGGCATTATATATTTTAAATTTCTCTCCGTCTTTTATTATTAATTCTCCCGGAGTTTCATCACAGCCTGCAAAAATACTACCGGCCATAATTGCAGAAGCTCCGGCCGCTAAACCCTTAACGGTATCACCTGAGGTTTTAACACCACCGTCAGCAATTATAAATTTTTTGTGCTTTCTTGCTGCTTTGGCTGATTCTAAAATTGCAGTTATCTGTGGAACCCCTGATCCAGTTTCAATTCTTGTTGTGCAGATTGACCCCGGTCCGACACCAACTTTTACGGCGTCAGCACCGGCTTTAAAAAGATCGTCAGTTGCTTCATAAGTTGCTGCATTACCTGAAATAATATCAACTTTACTTCCAAAGATATTTTTAAGTTTTGATGTTGCATCTAAAGTCTTTTGCATGTGACCATGTGCTACATCTATAAATAGAATATCAACACCGGCATGAACTATTTTTTCAGCTCTTTCAACAATTCCGTTTCTAGCTCCAACAGCTCCTCCAACTAAAACTTTAGACTTTTTAACTTCGGCAATTTGATCTGCCTGTTGTTCAGGAGGTAAAAATCTTGGAATGACACCCAGTCCACCAAGTTTAGCTAAGGCTATTGCCATCTCAACCCCTGTAACATCACTCATATTCGCAGAGATAAATGGGATATCAAGAAAAAATCTTTTGGTGACTTGTGTTTTAAGAGTAATTTCATTCCTACTGTTTACTTTGGAATATTGAGGTACCAAGAGTACATCATCATATGATAACGCAAGAGGTATTTCTTCAATTTTTTTCACGACAGTTATAAACTGTAAAGTAATATCTAACCTGTGTCAATTCTGTGAAAGACTTCTAAAAAATGATATGATTACTCCAATATACCGTAAGGTATATGTTATTTATATATTAGTTTTAGGGCGCTTGGTCCAGTGGTAGGGCGCTTCGTTCACATCGAAGAGGTCGTAGGTCCGATTCCTACAGCGCCCACTAGAATATAAAACTAATGCCTTCTGAATTCAATTTGGTCGACATCCGTAACAACGGTTTTATCAACAAACTTAATGGAAGAAAATCCGTTAGTAGCGGAGAGAATAAGACTGTGTGTTTTAATTCCTCCAACGAATGTCCTTACACCATTAAGCATTTCGCCTGATGTTACCCCAGTTGAACTAAAAACAATCAATTTTCCAGGTACAAGGTCTTTTGCTGTAAAAACTTTATCCATATTAAATCCCTTTTCATCAAGAATTTTTTTAGTAGCTTCCTTATCTGTCCAAGGTTTAACTTGGATTCCTCCATTTAGACAAAGAACACCGGCAGCTGCCAATACTGCCTCAGGAGCACCACCTATACCCATTACAGCATGAATATCGTAACCCTGCATGCAGGATGCAATTCCTGGCATCAAATCGCCATAATCAATGGATGCAACTTTGGCACCACTTTTTCTTATCTCATTGATTAATTCTTCATTGCGAGGTCTATCTAACACCTTTATTCTTAGGTCGGATACTTTTTTCCCTAACGATTTAGCTATAGCATCTAAATTTTTAGTAACGGGTGCATTAATATCGACATAATCCTTAGATCTTGGGCCAGTAATTAATTTATTCATGTAGATAAGTTGGGGAGGAAGTCTTAGAATACCTCCTCTTTCAGATACTGCTAAAACAGAGACTGCATCAGACATTAATTTTGCAGTTGCTGTAGTTCCCTCAACAGGATCAACCGCTATGGAAAATTCTGGTCCATCTCCTGTACCAACTTTTTCTCCGATGTAAAGCATAGGAGCTTCATCTTTTACTCCTTCTCCTACTTCAATTACTCCACTTATATTCATTTCATTTAAATTGTTGCGCATGGCATCTACCGCGGCTTGATCTGTCTCAATTTTATTTCCCAAACCGGATTTTTCAAATGCAGCGATTGCCGCGAGTTGTGTTGTTTGATTAAATCTTTCAGCTAAGATCTCAATACGTGAAAGGCGTTCAGCTGATTCTATCTTGGGGCCAATGGTGATTTCAGGAGACATATTTTATAAGGTAGCCTGATTATATTTAATAATTTGAAAAAATCAAGCTAAGTTGTTAAAAGAGCATAGAGTGATAAAATAAAGATATGACAAACCTAGAAATTATAAATCTTCTACAAAGAATTACTGGTATGTTGGCGTTGGGGTTAATAACCCTTCAAATTTATTTGGGTGCGAATAGAAAAGCAATTTGGTTACATAAAATGAATGGAATCTTAGCTTATGTTTTTGTATTTCTTCACCCCCTTTTGTTAGTCGGTTATGATTATGTAGCTTTTGGAAGATTTGATCCATTGTATGTGTTTGTTGATGTATGTTTACTATGTGATAGTGTAAGAGAAAGTTTAATAAATTTTGGAAGAATAGCTTTCTATTTAGTTACTACAGCGGTTATTGCAATAAAATTTAGAGAATTTAACAGTTGGCTTAAAGTTAACTGGAGAAAATTACATGTTTTAAATTACTTGGCTTTTTATTTCGTATCTTTTCACTCAATAAAAATTGGAACAGATTCCACATCATCTTTATTTTTAGTTTATTTTGCGTTTTGCCAAATTGTAGTTCTTATCTCCATATTTAATAAAATCAAACCAAAAATTTTTAAACAAGTTTGAAATTAATTTTCTAACAAATTAAAAAAGCAGGGGCGACTTTAAGACCCCTGCGATTCATTTATTCATAGATTATGGAATTGATGTCCACTGATTATTGAGTCCGAATCCGTGGTCTTCTAGCATAGAATATAATCCATGCAAATCCAGACTTTTATCATTCCAAACTTCTTGTAGTATGGTATATTGACCCCACAAATCTCCTCCAGGACCAACCCAACCCATTTTAATGAAGTCGGTATATTTTTGGTTCTTTCCGTCAATATTGATTATTCCAGTATAATGATTGGTCAACCAACCTTTACTGATACCATCTGTTAATTGTCCATCAACCAAACCTCTATCTAACTTACCATTGTGGTCACAATCTACATTTGCGATCCAAGAATCGGACCATTTCATAATAAGTTTGTCTCCCGTGGTAACAAGGGTGTTTGGTCTGGAATAATTACCAGCAAACCCATTAAACATGTGGGCTTGATAATTGTATCCGTATTTATCAAACCCAAGAGTTATTGGGTTGCCCTTAACATCGGTTATTGTACCCGATTCAATAGTTGCGCAAGGAACAGTAATTGCTGTTGCAACTCCTGTTGCATTCCAAGGTGTAGTTCTAGAATAATTATCTGCTCCACTACCGTCCATTGTCAATCCGTCTTGTGCTATCGTTCCTGACGCATTTAGAATATAACCATCATAGTGAGAACTAGGATCTGTTGTAAGTATAAAATTAATGTTATCTCCATCAACATTTCCTGAAACAGTCCATGTATTTGTAACATCGTTAACTTGAATCCCTGTTCCACTAAAGGCACCTGTGGTTGTATCAAAGGCTGTTATAGTCATGTTGTGTGTTGCGCTAGTGACACACACAGGACAGTCAAACTGTACCCAGGTCCAGGTTCCTGTTATATTCCAATTCGGAGTTGCCGCTGAAACAGTGGTTACGAAGGCAAACGTCAATACCAATCCGCTAAAAATTGAAATTAATTTTTTAATATATATTCACCTCCCCCCAACACCTATTTTTATGCACTTTATGGTGTAAGTGCTAAAGTCTTATAAAACAAAAAGCCGCCCTGAGGCGGTATGTTTTTCTTATTGCAACGAAATTATGGGGTAGTAACATGCAGATACTTTTTACATCATGGAAAGTAACGTGTCAACAATTATTGATCTTTGACAACTTGTTTTAAATATTTTTAATATTGTTTTAATATCCATTATAACTAGATGATTATTATCAATAGATATGTAGATTAAAATTCGTTAAACTTCATTGGTTATGACTAAAAAAATATACGAAAAAATGCATTTAAATAAAAAAATCCAAAAGCGGATAGTTAGCGATAGTAATTTTACATATAGGCATATTATTAAATCAATTAATAAATATTTAAAAAGTTCGAAGAAAATATTAGATATTGGAAGTGGTGTAGGAACTTTGGATTTTTATTTGGCTTCAAGAGGACATCCTGTTTTTGGTATTGATATTTCGAGAAATGCCATTTTAACTGCTAATAAAAACATTAAAATATTTTCTTTCAAACATAAGCCGGTTTTTAAATGTATATCTATCGAAAATTTCAAAACTGAAAGTAAATTTGATTTTATAATAGCTACCGAGGTACTTGAACACGTAAAGGATGATGATAAAATTACATGCAAAATATATAAATTATTAAATAAAGGAGGATTTTTTTTGTGTTCATCTCCATCAATTAATGCTCCATTATATAGATTAGGATTATTGAATAAATTTGATAAAGAAGTGGGTCATTTAAGGAGATATTCTGTTTCAAGTTATATTAGAATGTTAGAAAAAGCAGGTTTCAAGGTTTGTGAAGTGGTTAAGAATGAGGGAATTGGCAGAAATATTCTGTTTACGAATAAATTTGCTGGGAATGCTATTAAAATATTGAAAGGGCCATTTTCAGATTTAGCGACTTTTGTTGATTATATTCTTGTTCGATTACTTGGTGAATCAAATATAATACTAGTTGCAAAGAAAATATGAAAATTTTGTTTTTAACTCATTTTTATTGGCCACATATAGGGGGCGTTGAACGACATTTGGAAAAAATTGTAAAGACGATTAGTAAAAGAGGGAATGATTTATCAATAATTACGGAGAATAATTTACCAAACAATAGAATTAATAATCAAAAAATAAAAATATTCAGAATTAATTATCCTCATCTTAAATTTCTAGGACTTATTAAAATATGGTTTGAAATTTTTAAACTAAGATATCTGATCTTAGATGCAGACATTATTCATATACATGATGTATTCATTTGGTATCTTCCTTTTAAATTTTTGTTTCCAAAAAAGAAAGTGTTTTTAACAATTCATGGCCTAGAGTGGGGAAATCCTTTTAATAAATTAAGTTTGTTACAAAAAAGAATTGCTGTTTTATTATCTAACGGTTCAATTGGTGTTGGTAAATTTTTAGAAACATATATTGGTTCCCGATTTGATCAAATAATATATGGAGGTATTGAATATAAGAAAAATTTAAGACCTAAGATAAAGGGTTCTATTATCTTTGTAGGAAGACTTGAACAGGATACCGGTCTTTTGGAGCTTCTTAAATACCTGAAAAAAAATAATTATAAAGCTAAGTTTATAGGAGATGGATCACTTCGCAAAAGTTGTGAGAAATTTGGAACTGTTTATGGATTTACCAACCCAACACCGTTTTATGAAACTGTAGAAACAGTTGTTCCCTCTGGTTATTTAACTTATCTTGAAGCTAAAGGTAATGGATGTAAAATAATAACTTTTTACTCCACCAAACTCAAAAAAGAATATTGGGATGAAATTTTAAAATTAAAAAAATTTGATACTTGGGAAGATATTGCAAATGTCTATTTAAAATTGTGGGGAAAGTAGCTATTTGACAGCTACTTAAAAAGTGTTATATTTCAAATAATGAAAATTATTATTTTCAATCCAAAGTTTAGTTTTACATCGGACCAGCAAAAGTTGTTATCTTCATTGGGTGAAGTTCTTTATACGAAAACACGAGAAACACTACCTGATGCAAAACTTTTGGAAATGGCAAAGGGGGCTGATATTGTTGCCTGTGATCCAGATCCACTCGGGGGTTTTGAAAAGGCTAAAGAAAAATTAACAAAAATTATGGAATCGTTACCAAACCTAAAAGGTGTTTGTCTTTCTACAACTTCTTTTGGTTGGGTGGACTTGGAATATGCAAAGAAAAGAAAAATTCCTGTTAGTAATGTTCCTGGATATTCAAAAGAATCTGTTGCTGAGCAATCAATTGCTTTTTTACTTGGAGCCATGAAAAGGATTTTTGTATCTGATAGAAGGACTTCTAAGGGAAAGTATGTTTTAGAGCAGGGTATCGAATTAAGAGGTAAGATGCTTGGTATTATTGGCTTAGGGAGTATAGGAAGCGCAACTGCGGAACTCGCAAAAGGATTGGGAATGAAAGTGATTGCCTATAATAGGACCAAGAAAACAATGAAAGGTGTAAAGATGGTAACTTTAAGCCAACTCTTTAAAGAAGCAGACGCCATATCACTTCATACTACCCATGAGAAAATGAACAATAATATGATTGGAAAAACAGAACTTTCAAAGATGAAAAAGGGGGTATTTGTAATTAACACAGTTGATCGTGAGCTAGTTGATGAAAAAGCAATGGCAGCTGCCATAAAATCTGGTCAAGTGGATACATATGTATATGAAGGTGAAGATTTAATTCATACTCCTCTTGCAAAGTTAGAAAAAGCTATTGGATTTAAAGGTTTTGCTTGGTATACCAAAGAGGCATTAGAAAACTTATATAACATTTGGGTAGGAAACATTGTTGCATTGGCAAAAGGTAAACCTCAAAATAGAGTTGTATAGCTCAAATGTCTATAGAAAAAATAGCGCTTCTTACGTATAAAGACGGAGTTGATCTTGCAGATGGCGAAAGTTTATTGCCGCCAGCTTTTAAAAAGGTGGGAATAGAAGCTATTGCCACCCCTTGGGATGGAAATATAAATTGGGATGAATATTCTACTATTATTTTAAGGGCTTGTTGGAATTATCATTTGGATAAAGCTAAATTTATACAATGGTTAGAAAATCAATCAAATCTTGGTTTAAAAATTTGGAATCCCGTAGAGATTGTAAAGTGGAGCACAGACAAACATTATCTTCTTGATTTGGAAAAAAATGGCATACCAATAATTCCCACTGTTATTCTTGAATCTGAAGATACAATGAATCTAAAAGAAATATTAACGAAAGATGGTTGGGAAAGTGGCGTTGTTAAACCCGTTGTCGGAGCCTCAGCGTTTAAAGTTGAAAGATTTAATATAGAAAATGCATCAGAGATTGAAAGTAAATTAGATAGAAAAAATTCCTGGATAGTGCAAAAATTCTGCCCTGAAATTAAAAGCAAAGGCGAATATTCATTTATGTTTTTTGACCGTAAGTATAGTCATTCGGTAATGAAAAAACCTAAAGATGGAGATTTTCGTACACAACCATATTTTGGTGGAAGTGAGTGGACAATTTATCCTGATTCTACATTAATAGATCAAGCTTCTGCCGTTTTGAATAAAGTCAAAGGAGCATTACTTTATGCCAGAGTGGATGGTGTATTAATAAATGGTATTTTTCATCTAATGGAGTTAGAGCTTGTCGAGCCTTATCTTTTTTTTGAGAGAGATTTACAATCAGCTGAAAGATTTGTCGACGCGTACAAAAACTTGACAAGATCATAGCAGTGTTCTTGTTGTATAATTTATTTTATGAGTAACAAAAATACTATCCTAATAACAGGTTCTTCTAATGGAATAGGAGCTGGAATTGCAAAACATTTTGGGAAATTGGGTTATAACGTAGTTGTTACTTATTTTAAGAATAAAACCAATGGCGAAAAAGTTGTTAAAGAAATTGGTTCTTCATCAAAGCTTTATGAACTTGATGTTAAAGACGAGGAAAGTGTAAAGAACGTTTTTTCCAATGTAGAAAAAGAGTTTGGAAAACTTGATGTTTTAGTAAACAACGCTGCAGTTGATTATCCAACCCCTTTTGAAGAATGTTCGTTTGATGATTGGAAAGAAATTACTAGAACAAAAATTGATGGCAATTTTCTTTGCACGAAGTACGCAATTCCTCTTCTCAAAAAATCTGATAATGCAAATATTATTGTAATCATGTCCTCAATGTTTGAAAGGGTAGATCCTGACGACCCCGCCTATTGTGTAGGGACAGCTGGGACAGTCACTTATCTAAAATGTGCAGCCTTAGCTTTATCAAAATACAAAATAAGAACAAATGGTATAGGACCGGGAGAAACAAAGACAAACAGTAGATATTGGAAAGAAGTTGGAAATGAAGAAATGTGGAACGAAATTACTTCTAAAAATCCACTAGGAAGACTTACAACTCCAGAAGATATAGCTATTGCCACTCAGATAATAGTTGAAGATAAATCAAAATTCTTAAACGGAAATATTATCTACGTCAATGGCGGTGGACATTTAAAGTAGATTTTTAATTAATTTATGAAAAATAATAATGAATTAAAAGGTTTAATGTTCATTATTTTTGCCACGCTCTCTCATGGATTATATGGGATATTTTCAAGAATTATTGGGATTGAGTTTGGACAGATCTTTCAAATAGTTGCCAGAAGTTCAATTCTACTAATATTTTTTGTAATTTTGACTCAATTTAAAAAAGACTGGAAGAAAATAAACCCTAAAGATTATAAGTGGTTTGTTTTAATGATATTCCCAGGATTAATTGCACTTGCTTCAATGTTTACCGCCTTTAATTATTTGTCTTTAGGAACAGTTTTATTTACATACTATGCAGTATCAACTTTAGGTAGTTATGTTTTAGGGTATCTGTTGTTTTGCGAGAAATTAACTAAGTTGAAGATCATTTCGTTAATTCTAAGTTTGGTTGGTTTATACATAATCTTTCTAGATTCGTTTAAATTGGAAAATACTCAATATCTGTTATTGGCTTGTTTGGCTGGTTTGGGGGCGTCTGCTTGGAATGTGGTGTCTAAAAAGATCTCGGATAAATATTCAGTAAATCAAATTTTGATTATGGACAGTCTACTAATGATTATTGTGGGTTTACCTGTCGCCATATTACTTAACGAAAAGATAACCCTACCAAGCTTATCATTACCTTGGTTGGGCATACTTGGTTATTCAATAGCCGCAATTGGTTCAAGCATTTTTACAATTAAGGGTTTTAAGTATTTACAGGCACAAATCGGTAGTTTAGTCATGCTATTAGAACCAATATTTGGAGCATTTGTTGGATGGTTGCTTTATAAAGAAATGCTTTCAGTTAATTTTATTTTTGGGGCGATATTAATATTGGTAGGTATAGCTTTACCAAATTTAAAAAGAAGTTAGATTTATTAGAAATACCTCAAATTCTGAAAGTAGCGGAAAGATGTTGATAACAAATATAAGACTTGTAGGAAAAATGATTATTGTTTTAACAAAAGGAAAGCTTCAGAATAAAGCAGTTTGACTACAATGATGTATGATTTCAAAAATATCTTAGGTATAGTTGCTACAATTCTTGTATTTTTTGGTTACATTCCTTATATCCGTGATATTGTGAAAGGTAAGACAAAACCCCATGTCTACAGTTGGTTTCTGTGGGGTTTTCTTACTCTCATAGCTTTTGCACTTCAGTTGAGTGATAAGGCGGGAAGTGGGGCATTTGTAACTTTGGCTGCAGCGATAATGTGTTTTGTGGTCATAATCTTTGGATTTATTTACAAGTCAAAAGTGAAGATAGTTAAATCAGATACTATTTTTTTAATTTTTGCAATTATTTCACTTGGCCTTTGGTTGATTGCAAAACAACCAGTCTTATCTGTGATATTAACAGTAATAATTGATCTTTTAGGTTTTGCACCAACAATACGAAAATCTTGGAATAATCCATTTTCCGAGACTCTCACTTTTTATTATCTAAACTCAATTAGATTTGGCTTGGCAATTATTGCATTACAAAAATACTCTTTGTTAACGGCTTTGTATCCAATCACATGGCTTATGGCAAATATACTTTTTGCCTTAATGTTAATAATTAGAAGGAAGAAATTAGGTAATATTTGATATACTTCATTTGTGAGAATTTCTGTTTGTATAACCACATTTAATGAGAGTAAGAATGATTTAAAAAAACTTCTTGATGCTTTAAATAATCAAACTTTAAAACCTGATGAAATAATTGTAATTGATGCTAAAGATTACAATAACTGCAGCATAGCACAAGGCAGAAACATTTCAATTAAAAAAGCAAAGAATGAAATAATTGCCATTACTGATGTTGGGTGTATTCCAAATAAAAATTGGTTAGAAAAAATTACAAAACCGTTTGCTGAAGATAAAGATGTTTTGGTAGCTGGTTTTTACCTCATGCTATATAGAAATGCTATGCAAAAGGCTGCTAGCATTTTTCTAGGAGTATCTCCAAATAAATTCGATAAAGATAAATTTCTACCCTCTGCCCGTTCCGTTGCATTTTCCAAATCTATTTGGAAAAAAGTAGGTGGTTTTAACGAAGATTTAGAGAAAGGTGGGGAAGACAGTGAATTTTTCTACAAGTGTGTGAAAGCCGGCGTGAAAATTATTAGAACCAAAGAGGCTAGGGTAGTGTGGGAAGAAATTGGAAGATTAACTTTTTCAGATGTTGTAAAAAAGTTTTATGTCTATGCAAAAGGGGACGGGGAGGCGGGGATTTGGTATCATCCCACAAAACAACTTTCGTCGCACAATATAAAGATAAGCTTTATCTATATTAGGTATATCATTGCCTTTTTACTATTAATTATTGGGTTTAACTTTCCCTTAGCCCACTTTGCACTTTTGATATCAGTAATTTTCTATTTACTATATTCCTTTAAAAAAGCGAGACTTTGGGGAGTTATTCTCCAGCTGGTTTCAGATATAACTGTGATGATCGGCTTTGTTAGCGGTATAATGGGGAAATGGATATCAAAAAAAGTTTGATTTGGACGGGTTTTTTGAGATTTTTCACCAGAGGCTTAACTATAATTAAAACTTTGGTTTTAGCCCGCATCCTTACGCCTTCTCAATTTGGAATATTTGGTGTTGCTGCTCTTGTTCTTGGACTTTTGGAAACATTGACCGAAACCGGAGTAAATGTCGTTTTAATCCAAGAAAAAAAGGATATAAAGCACTATTTAAGTACCGGTTGGGTTGTATCAATTTTAAGAGGATTTTTAATATCTTCAATAATTTTTCTATTGGCCCCGTTAATTACAAATTTTTTTCATTCACCGGAATCTATACATTCCCTTCTGGTAATATCATTAATTCCAATTATTCGAGGTTTTATTAATCCTGCGGTTGTTAATTATCAGAAAAAATTGGAATTTAATAATGAATTTAGATTTAGAGGAAGTTTAATTTTAATTGAAGTTGTTTTTACTGTTATTTTCGGTCTAATTATTAGAAACGAAACAGCTTTTGTATTGGGAATGATAGTTTCATCGCTTCTTGAAGTTTGTCTTTCTTTTGTACTAATAAAAGATAAACCCAGTATTGAATTTAACATTGAGAAATTAAAATATGTTTTTGCTAAAGGCAAATGGATAACGGGAGCTAAAATTTTTGAATATCTTTTCTCTCACGGAGACGATATTGTAGTAGGAAAGATATTGGGAATATACCCGTTAGGGTTATATCAACAGGCTTATAAAATATCAAGCCTATCAATTACTGAAGTTGCTGAAACCTTTCAAAAAGTTACTTTTCCGCTTTATTCCAAGATGATTAATAATGGAGAGTCTGTTAAAAAAATTTATTTAAAAACACTTCTCGCAACTTCTTTAATAATAATTCCGGTTGGAGTCGCAATTTTATTGTTTCCAGAGCAAATTATTTTGATAATATTGGGAAAAAATTGGCTGGAAGCAGTAAATGTTTTACGGGTTTTGGCAATTTTTGGAATAATTAAAACAATTGCCAACAGTTCATTTCCTCTTCTTTTGGCCTTTAAGAGACAGGACTTGGTATTATATCTGACCCTAATTGGTATTTTAGGATTGGGAATTTCAATTTACCCACTCATAAATATCTACGGCTTAATTGGTGCAGGACTATCGACAATTATTGGGAGTTTGGTAATGTTACCACCTGCTTTTTATTGGATTAGGCAAATATTACAAAAGAAAAATATTAATGATTAGTTTAATTTTTACATTGATTGGTATTTACTTGAGACTTAAAAATATAGGTAATGATTATCTTTTTTCAGGAGAATCGGGTAAAGAGTTTTTGTACGTAAAGAGTTTAATTGAAACAAACACTTTTCCGCTCGTTGGAATGGCAACATCTCATGAGTGGTTGTATTACGGCCCGATATATTACTGGATACTAATTCCGCTTTCTAAATTGTTTTCGTTTAATCCTTTTATTTTGTTTTGGTTGGCTTTTTTAGTTTCTGTTTTGGGACTAATTATTAATTTTTATATTATCAAAAAAATAGTCAACAAAAATGTAGCTATCTATTCAACAGTACTTATCGGTTTATCTCCGATTTTTATCTGGCAAACAAGACTAAGTAAGCTTCATGTATTTTTCTTTTTACTAACTCCAATATTAATTTATCTACTAAAACTTATTTGGGATAAAAACAAAAAATATGTTTTTTGGTTGGGTCTAACTTTTGGTGTATTTTTTAGCTTCCATTTTAGCCAAATACCACTATTTTTGGTTATCTTAACGGTATTTTTAATTAAGAAATACAAAATTAAAGATTATTTAATGTTATTTTTAGGAATTATTATTCCAAACCTTGGAATAATTATTAAAGACTTAAAGATTTTAATTTGGTTACCGTATAGAGCTTTGGGACTAAGTCCTGATGTTGGTAGTAAAACACCGGGGTCGTTTAATGAATTTTTTGGAAGGATTTTTTTCTGGGATCAAACGTTCTGGATTGTTGGAACCTTCGTCTCACTTTTTATAATAATTGTTTTTTTCAAAAAATATTACAAAACAGTTGATAAAAACTTTTTTAACTTTTACCTAATATTTTCAAGCTTAATAGTTTTTGGAGGTTTGATTTTACATAAAAACCCCCCGATTCATTATTTTTTACCTGTTTTACCAAATATTCTTTATATGTTTGCAATCCTGATGGATAAATATTTTAAAAAACTTTATATATATATTGTTTTCTCTTTACTTTTAATTTTTAGTATTTGGAGGTTTGACGATTATAAAGATATTGATTATATTCCTTACCAAAAACAACTGGAGATTTCTCAAAAAATCGTTTCTGAAAACAGAGACAGAACAATAAACATAAAAAGAATTGGACCATATGATTATTTTCCAGAAAACTATTCTCAAAACTATAAATTCTTAATTTGGTATTTAGGTGGTAAAATCGATGACAATATGAATGATACAACGAATAATGTAGTGACCATAAATGACTATGAAAATATTAACATTAAATAAACCAAATATTATTGATTTTGCAAAAGAAAGGAATAATTTATTAAATAAGTCAAAGTCTGACTGGAATTTGTTTCTTGACTCAGATGAAAAATTATCAAAACCTGCGTTTAATATTTCAGATAAATATGATTATTATTTTTTTTATAGAAAAAATTATTTCTTAAAAAATTATGTAGGTACAGATCGTTTAGTAAGATTAGTCAAGAAAGGAACGGGAGAATGGAAACGTATTGTTCATGAAAAATGGGTTCCGAAAAAGATTTCTCGAGTAGGTGGAATGTATAAAAGCTATATTATTCACGATACTGCTGACAAGTTGGCAGATTATATTTCAAAAATTAATAATTATTCAACACTTCACGCCAAAGCAAACTTTCTTGAAGGTAAAAGATCCTCACTTTGCAAAATTGTTCTTTTCCCAATTGGCAAATTTATACTGACATTTGTAATATCAAGAAATGTTGTTTTTAGTATAATGCAGTCACTGCATTCATTTTTATCATGGACAAAATTATATTTACATTTCTTTTAATTGCTTTTCCTTTGGGGCAATTAGTGAAGTTTGGTATATTTAATATCTTTGATGTTTTAGTTGTAATTTTGGCAATTTTAACATTATTAAAAAGTATAAAATATCCTAATTGGTACCCTTATTTTTTAAGTTTTATTTTTTTTGGATTATTTTCATGGACAGTAAATATATTCATAATAAAAGATCCGCTAGTCTTTAAAGGACTCCTTTATCTTATTAGATTATTTTCATATTCGTTTGTAGCTGTTTATGTTTTTAATTATTTAAAATCTAAGCATGGATTATCTATTAGAGACAAAAAGGAAAAAATTATCAACTCCTTGTTATCTGTTAGTATCGCCTCCACTTTATTTGGTTGGATTCAATACCTTGTTCTACCCGACACAAGGTTTTTAAAAGATGTTGGATGGGATGATCACCTTTATCGTATGGTTGGCACCTTTTTTGATCCGGCATTTTTGGCATTAATAATACTTTTAGGCATAGTAATAGCCCTTTACCAAAAAAAGACAAAAACATTTTTATTTTTACTGATAAGTCTGGCCTTCACCTATTCAAGAGCAACATACTTAGGGTTAGGGTTATTTTTAATCTTCAAAAGAAAATTCTTGCCACTTGTGATTTTTGCGGTAGTGGTTTTATTTTTACCAAAGATGTTAAGTGAGGGAACAGATTTTGGAAGGGTAGCAAGTAACATCAATAAGTTGTCAAATTATGAGGAAACATTATCAATTATCAAAAAGTCACCCGCAATAGGTGTTGGGTATAACAATTTTTGCCCTGCCAGAATAAAATATTTAAATGATGATAATACTTTGTCTCACTCTTGTTTTGGTTCTGACTCATCAATTCTTTTTATTTTAGCTACAACCGGAGTCATTGGCTTTGTATTATTTTTAAGTTTTATTTTTAGAGTTCCTAATAGTTATCTGGTGTCTATTAGTTTTCTTTTGATAATGGTGCATGGGTTATTTACCAACAGCCTTTTTTACCCACATGTTATGTTTTGGATGTTTACACTTCTTGGTTCAGGGAGCGAAGTTGATAGAAAGAGAGGTTAATGCTTGGTTTCCTGCGGGATCAGTTGCTTTAATTTCAAAAGTATTACCTCCTTCATTTAAGGTTGTTGTAAAATTAAAAGTTCCATCATCTTTTAAACTAACAAACTTTTCATTAACCTTAACCTCGGCGGTTTCATTCACTGTTCCCTTGATGGATAACTGTCTTTGACTGGAACCAATAAATGAATCTCCATCATTCGGAGAAGTAATCTCAAGTTTTGGTTCAAGATTGTCATAGACAATTTTATAAGTTTTTGTTTCAATACTTAAATTTCCCGAAGTGTCCTTGGCTGTTGCAGAGATTGTGTTTTCTCCTTCAATCAGATTAAAAAGAAAAGTAAATTTACCATCACTGTTTGCTACTATTTCACTTACATTTCTGTTTGCAGTCAAAGAAATCGTGGCTCCATTTTCAGAATTTCCCTTTATATCAATTGATTCTTCTTTGCTATATTCTGGAATTTCATCAAACCGTGGGGGTGCAGGGGGAGTTGTGTCAGTAATCTCAATAGGTTTGTCGGATTTGGCAATATCACCAATAAAACCTGCAAATTTAATCAAAGTAGGAAGCCCTAGGTAAACTAAAAAAATAAGTGCCAAGATTGAAAGAAAAACATAAAAATAAGCTCTTTTAATATTTCTTTTTTCCTCAACTACAGCCAGCCTTGAGTACCTTTTCATTTAAAGCTAGTATACTACAAACAGATAAAATTACATATTTACATTAACTTAGCAATTTGTTATTTTGTTGCAATGTCTACAGCTGAGAATCGTCCTCCATTAAAAAAGGAACCTCCAAAACCACCTCCACAACCAACACGAACCAGTAAAGACGCTGCTTTGGAAGTAGGAAGAATAAAAGCGGATCAATATACAAATTGTGTTGGTGGTAAACAGAGTAAACACAAGATTGGACACTAGTGTTAAAATAGGTTTATGTCAGATAAATACAAAGCAGTTTGGGTAAGCCACTCTTCAATTTCAGATTTTTTGGCATGTCCCAGAGCATATTATTTAAGAAATGTTTTTAAGGATCCAAAAACCGGTAATAAAATTACTGTTACCTCACCTTTTCTTTCTTTGGGTCAGGCTGTTCATGATGTTGTCGAATCATTATCCATTTTACCTACTGAAGAAAGGTTGAAAGTATCTCTTCTTAAGAAATTTGATATATCTTGGCAGAAAGTAACCGGTAAATTAGGAGGATTTAGAAATTTGGAACAAGAAAAAGAGTTTAAGGAAAGAGGTATAAATATGCTTAAACGTATTGAAAAGCATCCTGGTCCAATTTTAAAAAAAGCAATTAAAATTCAATCCGATTTTATCCCTAATTATTATCTTTCTGAGGAAGACAACATTATTCTTTGTGGGAAAATTGATTGGCTTGAATACATGAAAGAATCAGACTCTGTTCATATAATTGATTTTAAGACAGGAAAAAATGAGGAAGGAATAGAATCTTTACAACTTCCCATTTATTTACTTCTTGCCAGTAACACTCAAAGTAAAAAAGTTTCTAAGGCCTCATATTGGTACCTTGATAAAAGTGATGATTTAACGGATAAAGAACTTCCCAGCATGCTTGAATCAGAAGACAAGGTATTAACAGTAGCCAGAAGAATTAAACTTGCCCGCCAACTTAATCATTTTGTTTGTCCAACAGGCGGTTGTATGAAATGTAGGCCTCTGGAGAGAATTTTAAGAGGCGAAGGTATAAAGGTTGGAGCATCTGATACAAGACAAGATATTTACATCCTTCGGCATTAGTTAGAAGATATTATTCCAAGTGGGACGACTTTCCTTTTCTTAAGCTCTCCCATTATGAGATCTAAATCTTCATTCCTTGTTAATTGTCTTGATGTATTTCTTTCTGCCCATCCGTGTCCAATATACACCTTAACTATTCCAGAGACCGGAGACACACTCTCTATTGCCCTTGAATTTAATTTGGCTTTCGAGACATCTCCTTCACTTCTTAGTAACGCCCAATATTCATTTTCATACATATCCGTATTATATATGCATTGTCAAATATTTATTAAACTTTATCTCTGTTTTTGTACTCAGGAACTGGTGAAGACACTTTAGTTAAACTATTATACATACCTAGAGATAAACCCAAAGAAGATCAGACTTGTTTAATGGAATTATGTATATTACTATTTAATTAAACTTAATTTTAAATTAATGTCTAAAACAACAAAGAGAAAAACATTTAAGTTGATAGGTTTAATTTTACTCGTTATTGGTATTATTTGTGGAATTTTGTTAGTTAAACAATCCCAAGATGTTAGGGAAAAAGCAGCAAACGATAACAGGTGTACTTATAAGGGCCAACAGTGTAATACGAGTGATCCAGATTGTCCTGGATATTGTTATGAAGGCTTAAATGGTGATCTCCACTGTCATGTTCCAGCCCATTACCCCGGTGGTAGGTGTTGGATTTCTGGAGTTACTTGTAATAATGATGAACATTGTTTAAATGGGCGAAAATGTCAAAACGGTAAATGTATTGGCAATCCAAATAAGGGGGCATTAGTTAAACAATATCTTGATGAAAACAAATGTAAAACAGACAATGATTGTAAATCTGGGTACTTTTGTTCAATTTTAAAAGCTTGCCTGTCTGACAAGTGGAAATTTTAATTATTTCTTCAAAGAATAAAAAATATTTAGGAGCTGGTGGGTGTAATCGAAACACCGTCGATGGTTTACGATACCACTGCTCTGCCACTGAGCTACACCAGCATGAGGTAATTATATCTTAATAGCCAGTGAATTTCTCAGTTTTAATGTTACTGTCGGGAATATTTAGTTCATTCAATGAATCTTCCATAGCATCAACAAAAACATTTGGACCAACCACGCTAAATATTAAGCTGTTCTTGTCCAGCGACCAACCATCTAACGCGTTTTCAATCTTAGTTTTATCTAGGTGTCCAGATTCTGAAGTATCAAAATATTCAACTTTAATATTGTTATTATTTTTTACCCATTCATCAATTTCATTTTTGAACACAAATTCAGAGTCTGAATTTGAATAAATCAAAAAAATTGGGACGTTTAATTTTCTATCAATATTCCATTTAATCATGGATCTAAACGGTGTTATCCCTATACCACCAGCAAGAAAAATATTGTTTTTGATTTGTTCGTCAAAAACAAATGTTCCCTGAGGTCCTTTTCCTTCTACAATTGATCCATTAGGTAAATTATTAAGAGTTTTTTTATAACCCGAACTTTCACGTATTCTCATTGTTATCCTTATTAAATCTCCTTCTGTTGGAGAGGTTGAGATTGTAAAGTGACGAGTTGATCCTCTTTCGTCCGGATAATTTAATTTAGAAAGAGTTATATAAATATACTGACCGGCTATCCAGTTAAATGGTTTGTCGGCTTCAAAGAAAAATGAGACAGTATCTTTAGCCTCGTTCCGTTTTTTGATTAGTTTAAGGAACATTTTTCCATTCTAGCAAATAAAAGCCGATTAATAAAAATACGTTCCAAAGGATAAAGAACAATGAATAAATAATCTGATGTTTGAATTTTAAATCGCTATAGATTTTTGCAATTCCCAAGGCAAAAAAAGGCATAGTAGCAAAAGATAGCCTTTGACCAAATCCTGCGGATAAGTAGGCTGACCAAAATGATCCAATTAGCCAAAGTAGAAAAATGGAATATACAATAACATTTCGTTTTAATTTAATTAATCCGTAAATGCCCAATAAACAGATTGGTGACCAAATAAATAAGCCTCTTTTTAGTGAAAACAGGTATTCAACTATATGGAACAAATTAAATGACCAGAGACTTATGTTTTCGGTAACATATGAATTTTTAAAGATTGTTCCGTAGAAGTAATATTGCATGTATAACTGGGGCAACAAAGATATTGTAAAACCTAACCCAACAATAATCAGTTTCTTAAAATTAAGTCTTAAATTGGCAATTATTGGGATTAATAAAACACTATCTGCAATCCTTGTAATTGGTAAAAGCCCAGATATTAAACCTAATAAAAACATGTTTTTATTGGTATGTTTAAATTTGTGTGTCCAGTAAAGCAAATAACTAATTAGAAAAAAAGCAGGTTGATGTGATAAAGCGGGTTCAAATGAGGAATAATATAAAACGTACGAGCCAAAAAATATTGTTAATATTACAATTAAGACAACACCCTTTTTAAAGAAATTCAATAAATATTTTTCTAGGAAATATAATCCGGAGATCATTAGTAAAATGCCTGTTATACCTACAAATATTTCATGAAGTAAATCAAAACGGTTAAAACTAAACACAGAGGCTACTAAAAGTGACGGTATCCAGAATAGACTTGCTCCAATTGAATATGGATTAATGTCTTCTCTCCAAAAAACTCTTGAAAAAATATAATCCCTACCTTGAAAATTTTTTAAGTGATTGATAATTTCCTTCGAATTAATAGTTTTATCGTAAAGAATACTTTGTGCTGTTACGTAATAACCATTACCATCACCATATATGGCGTGTTTGGTATAAATTGCATGAAAAAGAAAAATTGAAAGTGAAAAGATAAAAAGAATAAAGTATTTCATATTACTACTTGAAAATTGTAAGTTGCTAATTAATAATTGTCTATATGTGTTACATGCGTAAGCATGAATACTGAATTTTAGAATAAAATTATGTGTTATAACTGTGGTTGTGATATTCCAGATGACAACATGGGTAAACCAGACGCAACCGGTGCATCATTAACGGATAAATCTTTTGTGGAATTAGCCAAGGCTTGGAACATGACAGTTGAAGAAGCCAAGAAAAACACATATAAACTTCTTAAAAAACAACTAGAACCTATAAATTAGATAGTTTTTTACTTCGGTAATAATTTGGGTAAATTTTAATTATGAACAGCAATTTGGTTTTATTCAAAGGCAAAAATATTCGTAGACTTTGGGATGAAAAACAAGAAAAATGGTATTTTTCAGTTGTAGACATAATATCTGTTCTAATAAATGAAGATAACCACAGAAAAGCTCAAAGTTATTGGACCACTTTAAAGAATAGATTGAAAATTAAAGGAAGCCAGGTGGTCACAAATTGTGATCAACTGAAGATGAGGGCAAGTGACGGTAAGTTTTATATAACAGATTCTGCAGATGTTGAAATATTATTCAGATTAATTCAATCAGTTCCAAGTCCTAAAGCAGAGCCGATTAAAATTTGGCTAGCTAAGGTTGGGTACGAAAGAATCCAAGATATCTCAGATCCAGAAAGATCTTTAAATCGAGCTAGGAAGTATTGGCAAAGGATGGGAAGAAGTAAAGAGTGGATCCAACAGAGAATGTTGGGCCAAGAAATTAGGAATAAATTAACAGACTATCGGTAAACTCATAAAATTTCAAAACAGGAGGAATATGCAATTTTAACTAATATTATTCATGAAGAATGGAGCGGATTAACAGTAAAAGGACATAAAAATCTAAAAGGGTTAAAACAGCATAATTTAAGAGATCATGTGAGTGATGCTGAAATTGTTTTTTCTGCTTTAGCAGAACTTTCTACTCGAAAAATTGCAGAAAGTGAAAAGTCTGTAGGTTTTAATGAAAGCAAAATTCCAGCTAAAATTCCATTACAATAATTTAATCTTATCTTCTACTGTAGACCCACCATTTCCATGGAGGAGTATTATTTTAAGTTGTGTATTTTTCCTTATCATAATCGTATTATTGCACAAACCAAACTGTTCAACCTACAGTAGAACCTTCAATATCACCAAACGATACTGCATCCCCAGATGTAAATTAAAAATTTACCTTACAAGAATAGCCTTTTTTTATAATTGAGGATATAATGTACGAAGCTAAATGGTTAAAATTATTGCAAAAAATAAAGAGAAAAGATTTATAGGTGTAGCTTGGCCTTATGTAAATGGTGATTTGCATATTGGTCATCTCGCAGGTTACTTATTGCCAGCTGATATTTTTGCAAGATATTCACGAGCTACTGGACACGATGCTCTAATGGTTTCAGGTTCAGACTGCTTTGGTACACCAATTACAATCGAGGCTGACAAACGAGAAGTTTCTCCAAAAGTTATAATTAAAGAATATCATACCAAAGATGTCTATTTGTTTAAAAATATTCTGAACTTGTCTTATGATTTGTATACGAAGACGGCAACACGAAACCACATCAAAGTAGTGCAAGATATCTTCATTGGACTTCTGAAGAACGGCTTTATTTTTATAGATACTACGAAACAATATTATTCCAGTAAAGACAATAAGTTTTTGCCAGACCGTTATGTGGAGGGCGTATGTAAAAACTGTGATTTTTTGGGAGCTAGAAGCGATCAGTGCGATCACTGTGGAAAGGTACTTGAACAAGGTGACCTAGAAAATCCTGTAAGCAAATTGACAGGGTCCCCCGTAGAGTTAAAAGATACTCAGCACTATTTTATTGATTGGCCAAAACTACAAAAAAATGTCGAAACATATGTAAAAAAAGCAGGGCCAAGCTGGAAAAAGTGGGTATATTCAGAAACTTTAGGCTGGTTGAAACAGGGTATTAAGCCAAGAGCTATTTCCCGCGATCTCGATTGGGGTGTTCCACTTCCAATTGATAGAATGCCTAAAAATTTAATTATCAAAGGTGCAGAACATAAACGTTTATATGTATGGTTTGACGCTGTGATTGGTTATTTATCCGCTTCAATATTGTGGTCAAAGAAGACAGGGGGAGATTGGAAAAAGTTTTGGAAAGACAAGTCTGCAAAACACTACTATTTCATGGGTAAAGACAATTTGATCTTTCACACAATATTTTGGCCAGGTCAGATCATGGGTTATGACGATACATTAAAATTACCAGATTTTCTAAGTATTAATATGTTTCTAAATCTAAATGGAAAGCAATTTTCAAAAAGCCGAGGTGTTACCATACCGATAAAAGATATTGTAGAAAAATTTGGTAATGATCCAGTCAGGTTCTATTTAACACTTATTATGCCTGAAACTAAAGATTCTAGCTTTAATTGGAATGATTTTTATGAAAAAAATAATGAAATTTTAGTAAACAATCTCGGTAACTTTGTTCATCGTGTCTTGTCAATCTCATTCCCGCTTAAAAAGGGTTTATTAGAGAACATTGAAATCAGGTCAGAAATTCAAGAAATGGTTGTAAAAAGTTTTAAGTCATCAAAAACACAACTTGATAGGTGCGAGTTCAAGAATTTTTTGGACACGATACTAACTTTGTCTTCTTACGGTAACCAGTATCTAAATGAAATTAGGCTATGGGAACTTAAGAATGGCGATCAAAATATATTTAAGCAAAACTTAACACAGCTGTATGTACTTATTTTGACCTTAGGTTTTTTAATGTACCCGCTGATGCCGGACAGTGCTTCAAATGTATTTAAGATGTTAAATATTGATGGTGAAAATAAATGGCCAGAGACGGCAGGTGAGATTGACACTATTAATAAACTTCTTGGAAAAATTCATTTTAACAGAAAACCAAAAGTACTTTTTCGAAAGATAGATATTCCGATTTCAACGAAAAGTGAATAAAGAAATAGAAGGAATAATACATTTTGCTAGCGATGTTGATAATGTTGAGATTTCATCATTGTCAGTTGATCAATCGGTTGGAAGAAGTGGACACGAAGTATTGAAAATTAGGTTTTATCAGGGTAATCAACACAGGAAACTTTTTTGCAAAATATACAACAATGAGGACCCACTTTTTAACAACAAACAACTCATAAGAGTGGAGTCATTTGCACTGCGTCGAACTCATTCGGTTGGAATTCCAGGACCTCAGGTAATAGCAACTGACGTCTCCGGTAACGTCTTAGGAAAACCATTACTCATAACCTCATTGATTGAAGGTGTAACTCTCGAAGATGTCTTGAAAAAAACAACCAAAAGTGGTCAATCAATTGATAATGCAATATCAGTAATACAAGAGCCTCTTTCTCAGCTTGGAAGTATTACAAAACACGATTCAAAGTTTGGTCCATTATTCACACCGTCTTGGATTGGAAAGATAAAAGATATTAAAGAGTTTATGAAAATGGGGATCTATCGTGAATTTTGGCGAGCCGGTATGCTTGATGAAAAATATATATTTCACTCTGATTGGGCGCGTGGTGTTCATAATTGGACTTCAAAGGTTATTGAACAATTTAAGCCGTCAAAGTATCAACTTTGTCATGGCGACTTCTGTGCAAATAACATAATGGTTACTCAAGAAAACGGTGTTGGCAAAATCAAATTGTCAGCTATTGTTGATTGGGAATATGCACACTGGAGTGTACCTGAAGTGGATATTGGAGATTTCTTTGCTAGTTTATCGGTATTTACTGATATTCAATATTTATTTAACTCAGTAAAAGACTTTATAACAAAAAGTGTTGATAGCGATTTAGTAAAAGTCGCTATGGTACACAGAATTATGATTCAGTTGAATCAGCGGAGTGCTTCATGGGACAACAGGAAAATCTTTACTGAACGAATTAATAATATTATGAATCTATAAATGAAAAAACCTTTTGGTAAATCTATTGACGATGTGGTTGTTATATCTACCTATAACAGGCCGCATATATTGTATGGTCAGGTTACTTCTTTTTTAGAAAATATGCTTCTATTCTGTTCTGGGCATCGATCAAGAAAAAGGTTGTGCAACTCAAAAATGCCCGAAAATATGTACAAACTTCGGAATATATTATTTTGCATTGTTGACGATAGCAGCCTAATCTATGAGTCTAAATACAAAAGCGAGATTAAAAGAATTTGTAAATGGGTTAAAAATAAAAATCTTAAAAACTTTGTAAAAGTCGATTATTGGAACAAGAAGAAGCAAATCAATTTAATTGAGTCTTTGACACAAAAATCTAGATTAAATAAAGATGAAGTGGTTGGTATGTTTAGCGATGTAGATGGTAAAAAATTTGGCGGCATTCGTGGCATATGTAATATCACGAGAGTAATTGGAATTAATACAGCAAAAGTATCAAAAAGTAACCCGACTATTCACTTCTTGGACTCTGATATTTACCCATTTGTTATGTGGAAGGATAGAGACAAGATCAAACTAAGTCATCTTTATTATTTTTTTGGTCATAAAGCTTGGCTTTTGGAGAATAAAAATATAAAAATTGCAGCAGCGTATTATACGGTTGATTCCCCAAGTCCAATAATCGATTTATATGAGGCATTGTGGTTTATGGAAATGTATTTTGAAGCTTTCAAGAAATGTAAAAACGTTGACGATACCTACGAATGGCTTAGATTCGCCTCAAAGTATATATGGATCGGAAAAGAATTAATTTATGACAATGTATCAAACAATAAACTGATTGGAGAACCGCTAATTTTATCAACAGGCACTTTCAGATCACAACTTGATAAGATAGAACCACTTATCGAATTACTTTTAAAAGGTAATAACAGATTTGTTTTCAATACCGCAAATTTTTCAAAATTAAGTAAATGGCACGGAAAAAGAGATAATTTTGCCAACGGATGTATATCTATGAAAATGGCAGAAGCGATTAAACTTAAACCATATCCCTTGTTTGGTAATCAAGAACTAATTCTATATCCGTACGAATATGCAACAACAAATGATCTGTTTTGGGGTGATTTTGATGTATCGCATGTCAAGGAGCTTACAGGTAGATCTTTTCTAATGAATGATTTGGAGTACAAGGATAATAAATATCGACCAAAGCAGGATTTTAGACAATTAGCAGAAATATCATATTACCTTGAGAAAGAAAAACATATTAATTTTTCTGCTGGTATAAAAATATCTAGAAGGCGTTTTAAAGATGACACATTGAAGTTCGCCATTTATGGAAACTCAATTACTAAAAAAATTCAAAATAGTGCCAGACATATAGTTGATATATGCAAAGTAGTAAAATCAAGTGATCCAAAAAAGATAGAAAGAATTGGAAATTCTATTAAAAATATTCTCAAAAAGATACCATCTATACGTCAGCAATATGATTTTTCAAAGGTCGACGGAATTTCTGCTGAAAACTTGGAATCAATTAATTCGTGGTTTAATATGTTTCCAAATTGGGAAATACTTATCAATGTTATTGCTCAATAATTACAAAAAATGAAAGTACTTTATATAACAACTTTTTATGATAAATATGGTGGGGCAGAAGTTTTGATAAGAGAAACTTTAGAATATTTCTCTATAAAGAATACGGTTGACGTAATATCAGTTATGCCGTCTTCGGAAGTTCTCTCTCCGAATACAACTTATAATATCGATGTTGAACAAACTATTTCATTTATTTTGGATCATGTAAATCGAGAAAATTATGATTTAATACATATATTTCTTGGTCATAGTCTTTTACTAAAGATTGCCATAGAGCTCAAAAAAAGAGGTGCTAAAGTTTTATTCCACATTATCGATGCATGGTTTACTTTTTCATACTTCAAAACAAAGTTGGATCCATTGGTTGATAAAGATTTCTTCAAAATCAGAGATAAATTTCCAGAAAGTCAGGTTTTTAAATCTTTTCTAACCCTCTCTCGTACTGAATCCGAAATGGAAGTCATAAGTAAAGACATTCAACTGAATAAATTTGCCGATATTGTTTTGTGTTGTTCGAGGGATGTTAGAAAATATATCATTAAATACCATTCCGCATCACCCAAAGGTGTTAAACTTGTCCCGTTATATAACAGACTAAATAATTCGAGCAAACAAAAAATAAGTGCGAACCGTATCAACAACATAGCTTATGTAGGAAGAATATCAGATTCATGGAAAGGTTTTACAACGTTTTTGAAAGCAACTCGGTATAAAGATAAAGCTTTATACGTTTTTGATAATACTCCAAATCTACATAATTATTTTTCTGCTTTTGAAAACTATCTTAAAATTGATGCTCTCAAGATCAATATTGTAAACAATGTTGTAGATGATGCCAAAATAGAAGCAATGGAAAAAATAGCAATGGTTGTAATTCCATCGATTGCTGAGGGGTTTTCATTTGTAATGGCTGAGGCAATGTCTCTGGGTAAACTAGTAATAGTAGGTGCAAAATTTGGTGGTCCAAAAGATGTTATTAAGAATGGAGTTAACGGTTTCATCTTTAAACCTGGTGACAGTAAATCATTATCTGATACAATTGACAAGATCGATCATCTAGATATGAAGTGCATTCGAAAAATTTCTAACAATGCAGTGAAAACAGCATCACGTTATAGTAAAAAAAGATATTTAATGAGTTTAGATAAAATATATAGAGAATTAATATGAAAATGGTTGATTACAGCAATAATCTTAATGGTATTAAACCTCCAGATTATATTCTAGGAATGATAAAAGATAATTACAGTGTTTTTATGGAATACGACGGACAGGAACCAATAATAGCAATTTCATCTATTTCCAAGTTTTCAGGAATTTCAACAAAAAACATCACGTGGTGCAACGGAACAACTCAAGCTTTTTTTACTCTCCCTAGAGTTCTCCCAACAGGAAAGGTTTTAATAATTGGTCCAACTTTTTGGGAATATCCAATGGCAAATGAAAGGATTAAAGAAAATAAAATAACTTTCTATTTGACAAATGAAGAAAACAACTTTGTTCCGGAATATACTCGTCTATCAGAGAAAATAAAAGACTCTAAAGTTGTATATCTCTGCAATCCAAACAATCCAACCTCAGTGATGTATGATAAAGGAAAAATTGTCGACCTAATAAAGAGTAATAGTGAGGTTTACTTTGTAGTAGATGAAACCTATTTAATGTTTCGCGAGGATTACTCGAATCAAACACTTACAAAACTATCATGCGAATTGCCAAATCTTTATGTAGTTACATCATTTTCAAAGTTTTATTCATTACCTGGAATAAGAATGGGCTTTATCACATCTTGTTTAGAAAATATCGAAAAATATAAAAAATTCAGTATTCCATACATCCACAATCCACTTGTCAACAGGCTACTACCAACCTTACTAGATGATAAACAATTCAGTCAAAAAATTTACAATTTTTATAAATTGGAAAGAATAGATTTCTACAACAAATTAATAAAAAACAATATTTCTGTGCTCAAAATATTTAAGCCTGACGCCAATTTTATTCTTGCTAAAGTTCTAGTTAAAAATTATGATGGCAAATCCATAGAAAAAATCTTAGCGGAAAAAGGTTTGATTATCCGAGATGCAAGTATATACAAAGGGCTAGATAATAGTTGGTTACGCTTCTCTATTAAAAGTAGAAAAGAAAATCGTTTACTTCTAAGGGTGTTAAAAAAATCTACTCTCCAAATAAAAATTTCTTAGTATTTGTATTTGCAAGAGTTAGTTTTAAATTTTTTGGAAGTGAATGTAGAAGTTGTGCTTCGTCGGCATAAACAACTTTTGGCAAAATACCATCTTTTCTGTCATCGGTAATGGTGGTCCATGGCTCATCTGTTCCCCAGATTATATTTTTTGGTAAAATAGATAGTAATTTTACTACAACATTTCTAGGATCTTCATAGTCAATATTTAGTTTTGAATCACTACCCGATGAAATATCGACCTTTGTAATGTTACACAAAGAAATAAGCGGGGAAACGTCGATAAATACATTTGAGTATCGACCTGTTACCATTTCATCGTAGATAACTTTTTCAAATCTTACTGCATGAGCCATAGCAAATCTAATCTTTGGATATTGTCTTGCAAGCTCTAGTACATTTTCTGCTCCTGAAAATTTGTCGGGACCAGTATGAAACAATATAGGAAGAGAATGTTTTTCTGCATAATCAAGTATTTTTGAATTAGCCAAATCTGTAGCTTTTGAATGTGTTGCTAATGTGTGTAGCTTAAGACCAAAAATTCTGTCAAGAGAAGAAACTGTTTCTAAATAGCTAATTTGTTCTTCCTCTTTGATTCTAGGAAAAACAGCAGCAAAAGGAAATATTATATTCTCTCCGAATAACGAGACTTCATAAAACAACTGTTTATTGGCTAACTCATATGGAAAACTTTCAGCAGAATTGGAATGAGGAATTAGTTTGACCTTTTCATTCGCAAAACAACTGAAATCAAAGTAGTACATTGAAGATGCACACGGAAACGTTACAGCATGATCTATATTTACCAATCGTAGTTTTTGGGTCAGATCGATAATACTCTGAGTAAAAGGATACCTACCCTTAATTATGTTCATATGGTCAACACCCGAGTGGGTATGAGCGTCGATTAGGCATTCATCGTCCTTTGATAATTTATCAAAAGCCGACAGTCTTTCTATCATAAGTCAGAATCTTATCATATTTGACCAATTTTAACCCAGCTGTATAATAAGTTCACATGATTTTAAATAAATCCAACAAAATACAGGCTAGGAAGTTTTTTAACGAAATTTTGAACCTAGGAATTGAGTTTAAGTTAGATGACAAGGTTACAAAAAAACACCTCTCAATTCAAGAAGGTCTTGGTTTAATTAACGACTTACCAGAAGAAGGCCAAGACGAGAATAGTATCTTAGAAGAGTTTAAACAAAAAGTTTTACCTTATTGCACAAACTTTAGTAGTAGAAATTTTATGGGATTTCCAGACGCAGGTAACTCTGTAGCCTCAATTGGTGGTGCTTTACTTTACAATTTTCTCCAGCAGAATCTAATCAATCAAAACTTTTGTGGACCGTCGGCGACTTTTATTGAGATATGCGTTATCAATTGGTTGAGAGAAACTGTGGGGTACAGTAAGCTTCGAAATATTAAAGACATTTGGGATGTGGGAGGACTAATTACCCCAGGTGGAACTTCCAGCAATACGATCGGGATCATGTTGGCTAGAGAAAACAAGTTTCCAGGAGCTATGGAGTCAGGAGTAACCGATCCAGATAAAGGCTGGTTAATCGTCCCTAAAGGAATTGGTCACTATAGTGTTAAAAGTGGGCAGATGTGGGTTGGTTGTGGTAATAGATTGATAGAGGTTGAGACTAATGATTTCAAATATGATTTGGTCGATTTAAAGAAAAAGCTTGTAGAAAACAAGGGTAAAGTAATGTGTGTGGTTGCTTATGCTGGTGATAGTAGAACCATGACAGTCGATAATTTTGGCAAAGTTGCCGAGATAGTTAAATCGGTCGATCCCAATATTTGGCTTCATGCAGATGCATGTCATGGATTTAGCCTTGGATTTAGCAATAATCTTAGACATATGATAAAAGGTATTGAGCAATTTGACAGTATTTCATTAGATCCACATAAGGTTTTAGTCACTCCGTATGTTATAAGCACTTTATTAGTAAAAGATCCAAAAAAACTAAAGGCAATTACTAGTCTTTCTGATCTAATAATGCAGGAACAATTTGCATTCGGCCAAGTAACCCCATTTCTAGGTAGTAGGCCATGGATATCGTTAAAACTTTGGTTTGTAATGAAAAATCTCGGCAAAAAAGGTCTTTCTGACTTAATTGACAAGCGTCATCAACTCGCAGTTTATTTAGAGTCAAAATTAAGAAAAGATCATGATTTTATAGCACTAAACAAGGTTCAAATTAATTCCGTTGCCTTTATGTATAAAGGGAATATTGATATTAAAAATATTGATTTATTAAATCAAGTCAATAAAAAAATCCATGAATCCATCATAAAGGAAGGAAAATTTCATCTTCATCAATTTAGTGTTCCAGATTCCGGGGTTATTAAAAAAGATGAAATTCTTTATCCTCAAAGATTTATGTGTGGTAATCCAAACACCACTGAAAATGATGTAGATAACATGGTTGAGTATGTTAGAAAAATGGGGCAAAAGGTGGTTACTAAATTTGACAAATGAAAACTTCTTGTGTGTTTATAAATAAATTGGACGCCTACTTTTCTAGTTATTTCAAGGATAAAAAATATTTTGTTTGCATTTATGGTTCGTATGCAAACGGTCACGCAGATAAAGCCTCAGACGTTGATATGTTTGTAGCCAGTAATAATTTAAACATAAAAGATATCGAGAGTATAAAAACTTTTGTAATTGACTTTCATAGACAAAATCATCTATCGTTAGATAACGAGGTGCCTTATGACGTAAAACTTTTAGTAGATTACGAAGATATTGAAAATGCAATAAATTTAAACTGTTTTGTAGTAGATGAAAATGGACAAATAACCATACCGAAGATTGAAAAAACTAAAGAATTCTTGGGATCGTATAATGTTAAATTAAGGCTTATTTTAAACGCTTTGAGCTCACCTCACATTTTTCTTGGAAATGACAAAGAAAAATATTCGAGTTACAAAGAAAAAGCGGAAAGGGCTGTTTACAAGTTAGCTACAAATTTAGTACAAAAAGGCAGCCAATTTACCGCTAAAGAATTAGTTAACGTTTTATTAAACAGTCCAAACGACGAAGATGGAGAATTGTATTTAGGATACAAAAAATACAAATCGGTAAAAAAATATTTAGTAAACCTTATCAATAAACATGAGAACAAAAACGACAGTCAACTTTAAAAATGTCTTGATAACTGGTGGGGCAGGATTTATCGGGTCAAATCTTGCTGATTTCTTGCTTTCTTGTGGCTTATATGTGACTATCTTTGATAATCTGTCAAGAAAAAATGTAGAAAAAAACCTATTCTGGTTAAATGATAATTACCACAATAGGTTAAAAGTAATTATTAAGGATGTCAGAGATAAAAAAAGCGTATACGAAGCTATTAAAAATAAAGATGTCATTTTCCATTTAGCCGCCCAAGTTGCAGTAACTGATTCGATTAAAAGTCCCATAGAAGATTTCGAAATAAATGCTCTAGGATCGCTGAATGTTTTGGAAGGTATCAGAAAGTTGTCACCAGAGACTCCAGTTATCTATTCTTCTACGAACAAGGTCTACGGAAAAATAGATTCTCTTGCTACTATCAAAAAGGGTAAAAGGTATATATTCGCTGACAAAAAGTATCAAGAAGGTATTGATGAAAATTATACTGTAGATTTTTACTCACCATATGGATGTTCAAAAGGGGCGGCAGATCAATATTTCAGAGATTATTCAAGAATTTATAATTTGAAAACTATTGTCTTTAGGCAATCGTGTATATATGGCAACAGACAGTTTGGAAACGAAGACCAAGGTTGGGTGATGCACTTTCTCAAAAATTCCGTCTCTGGAAAAAATATTGATATATATGGAGACGGAAAGCAGGTTCGTGATATTCTTTACATAGATGATTTGATAGAAGCGTATTTATTAAGTCTGAACAATTTAGATATAAGTTCCGGAAAAATATATAACATAGGCGGAGGTCTAAATAATTCTGTTTCACTAATTGAACTATTATTATTAATAGAGAAAGATTTAAATATACAACCAAAATATGTTTTTCGTGACTGGAGACCTGGTGACCAAAAGATATTTTATTGCAATTTAGATAAAATTAGAAAAGAGTTGAGATGGGAACCAAAAATTGATGTAAATGACGGATTAGACAAATTAAATAACTGGGTAAAACAATTAATTTAATGTCAAAAAGTAAAATATTTTTACCGTTAGAGGATAATTTTGTTAAAAAAGTATTTTTTACATTGTTAAGCCCAGGTAGAACTGGGTCGACACTGCTTACGCATTTATTAAAACAGCATCCAGAAATCGATATTGTTAGTGAACCTTATTTAATCAGAGTTGAAAAATCTATTGATCCAAAAAAAATTGAGGAATTTTATACCCTATATAAGTATTCATTGGTTGAAATGTCACACAGAAAATATATTGGAATAGCTGAAAAAACTGGTGAAAATTATGACAATCTTGTCAATTTTTTCTCAAAACACATTATTTTTATAATTCGCGATCCTCGTGACGCTCTAGTTTCAGCAAAAGAAAAATGGTTTGCAGAAAAAGATATTAGATTTTCAAGATTTGAAAATGCCAAGCAGTACCTAGATTCGTACCTCAAATTGATAGAGTGGGTTTACGGGCAGCAGAAGCTTGGAAAGATTAATTTGTGTCTAGTAAGATATGAAGATTTGGTTAAAAATCCAAAAAAATCTCTTACATATATATTTAATTTTCTTAGATGCAGTATTGAATACACAGATGGGTGCATATCAGACGCTCAAACTAATAAATGGCGGTCGAGGGGAGATAAAAAACTATCTGGCAAAGTAGCTAAAATTCATAGTCTATCGATTGGAAGATGGGAAACATTTTTAACAAAGAGCGAATTAGATCTTATAAACAAAAAATACCTAAAATTAATGAAGATTACTAAATATGACCAGAAATGTTACTTAGGTTGCATTTGAAATCAAAAAGCGGTATATTTCTAGACATGGCAAGAAAAGAAGCGTGTGTATACAGAACAGGGAGCGGTAGTCAAAGTGGATCAGGCAGTATTCCTTTTAGCCTCCCGATTGTTGATTGTTCCAAATGTCAGATTTTGACTGAACAAAGAGCCAATGATAGTACTTGTTATAATCCAGATATGAATGAAAAGAGCTGTCCGATATCTCCACAAAGTAGATCACTTTCTGAAAATACACAAGGAGAGATTGAAAACATGTCCAACGAGTCCTAAGTATTTTATTCTATTTGTTATCCATTTTTCCTACATATTCTCCAGCATTGGGAAAATTATTTTTATAGTCCTCAACTAATTTTTTAGTTAACTGTTTTGGATATAAATTATCTGGTAGATTATCAATATCAAGCCAAGTGAGCCACATGGAGCCATCTGTATGCTGTGGATCTAGTCTATGTTCCAATTGTTCAAATTTATTAATATCTCCCAGAATAAACAATTCTAGATTTTGTTCATCATGATCAGTATCAAAAAAGTCTCTGATGTATAAAACTTTTTGATCAGGTACAGGAAGTCTTTTTAGGTAGACCAAAGCCTTGGTCAAAAGAAAGAATTCATAAACCATTATTGGGACTTTTACGATGTGGAGAATGTGGCATGATGATAACTTGTGATTTTAAAGTGAAACATTATAAACATGGATCAATTGGCGTTTTTAATTATTTCAGATGTACCAAAAAAACTAAAGCTCACAAATGTTCTCAACCTTACATAAGGTTTGAGAGTTTAGATAAAGAACTCTCAAGTCTGATCAAAAAGTATTCTTTGCCAAAAAATTAAGCAAGCATGATGATTAAAAGATTAGATAATGAAAAAATTGACCTTGCCCAATTTAGTCATAAGTTTGTTAGAGAAAAAGAAGAGGAAGTTAGAAAGATTTTCTCCAAATTAAAATTTCTTTTGGATTCGTATTTAGAACAAGACATTGATAGGGAAAGTTATCTTTCAAAAAAGAATGATTTACTTTCCCAAAAGAAAACAATTGAGGAGAAAATCTTTCTAACTTCCAACAAACTCATAATTCTTGGCTCGAACCCATGCGAGAATGGATTATTGAAGCTAAAAATGTGCCATTCATCGCAGACGGAAATGACCTAGAGGCTAAAAGGGTGTTGGCCTTAAAAATCTTCGGCTCGAACTTAACACTCAAAGACAAAAAAGTCCGAGGGGAAGGGATAGATGTCTGGTCCGCACTTCGTGCCGACCCGACAGGTCGGAGATGGGAGCGGGATAGGGAAGTCGAATCCCTTTCTCTACCTTGGGAAGGTAGCGTTAGGCCGTTTAACTAATCCCGCATTTAATGTTTGATTTTACTATTTTTTAAACATTAAAGAAATTATTGACTTAAAAAGATGTTATGAAATAATAAATTCATGGAAACTGAAATTAAGTGTAACCACAGTGGAGAATGACATACTATTCACAGTAATACATGTAATGAAGTAAAACCTGTTGATAAAAAAGTACCACCCATTAAGGTTAAAACAAATAAGAATAGAAACTCCACCTGCTCCATTAAAGAGTGCGGGTACTTAAAGTTATCTAGGCAATACCAGAATGTTTCCGGGATGAATGATATTTGGATTAACAAGTTTGTTTTCACTGGCTATTTTCACCCATTGATATCCGTCTCCATATGCCCTAACTGCAATTTTCCAAAGAGAATCACCCTTAACTACCTCATAGGTTGTTGCTGTTATGGATTCCGTTGTAATATCTGTTGTTTCTTCAGTAATTACTACGTTGTCTTCTTCCGAGCTTGGAATAACTACCTCCTGCCCCTCTTCAATAACGGAGGCATCTGCTATTTTATTCGCAGTTGCAATGTCAACCCATTTAAATCCATCTCCATAGTATTTCACGGATATATCCCACAAGTTTTCACCACTTGAAACGACGTGAGTTTTTTGTGTTAATTCAATGGAATTGGGTTGGTTTAATAATTCAGCAGGAATTGTACCTCTATCATTTTTTAAGTATTTGATAACTAAACTTCCAACAATAATCACAACTAATGCACCCATAACCATAGAAATTGTTGACTCGTTTAGTTTTATAGTTTTCAAAAAATTTTTTAAATTAAATTCTTTCAATTTATTTCACCCCGTTTTCTTCAAGGCAGAAGATCTTAGTAATTGCAATTTAAACTAGAAGCTAATTGAAGTCAAGTAGGTTTTACTATAAAATAAGGGCTTGGTTTACAATGTGGGGTCGTAGCTCAATTGGTTAGAGCGCTTCCCTGTCACGGAAGAGGTTGCGAGTTCGAGTCTCGTCGATCCCGCATTGAAAACTAGCTTCAATAAATATATCAAACTGCATATACCCCGTGACGAGACTAGAACATTTGGTATAATGTTTTTAGCATGGACGAATTTTTAGATAAAGTAAAAAAGTTTGCATTATTGGAACAGAGTAGAACTCAAATGCCACTCCTTCCCCACATTAATATATCCGCTGAAGTTGGACAATTATTTGCAACGAAATTTAAAGCTAATTCTCAAGTTGTGCAAGCTGGGACTTACTTAATGGACTGCATGATTGGAGAAGCATTAAAACAAAACAGGTTGAAAGATCATATTGAGATGTCTGCGAACAAAACAAGTGAATTGATTTTAAGTTCAAACATATCTAAAAATGATGCTGAAAATATTAAGTATTGTGTTCTTGAACATCATGGAGTTACGAAATTTTATTCAATAGAATCTGAAATTT
>Ga0208245_1000103_pt1 | contig 88726 bp, 113 predicted proteins | sample RifOxyC1_FD_184035 | JGI IMG/M metagenome (GOLD analysis project Ga0208245, IMG submission 184035) | Soil microbial communities from Rifle, Colorado - Rifle Oxygen_injection C1 (SPAdes) | ecosystem: Environmental > Terrestrial > Deep subsurface > Rock core/Sediment | place: Rifle, Colorado... | reverse complement strand
TGCCCCGGAAATTGATTTTATTGGGAGTTTTATACTCTAAATTGTTGACATGGAGCTGGATCTGCTCTGCCCCCAGAAGTTGGCCAAAATTACCACGGGCTTCTAGGTCAGGTCTCCACTCCATTTTCAATATCCTTGCCACAGCAGACATTTTCTCATTGAATCCTACTTTGTCCATTCCTCTACCTCCCTCCCCTGGGGGGCAATAAGGTTATTTCTGTCGAAATTCTACCACCTTATACGGGTTCCCTGAAATTAATCTGATGAACCCGTAACAGTTCTTCCTTCTTCGATCTGTTCGGTAGGCAAAATCACCTATCACCTTCACGGTATACCCTTTTTTCAGGGCCTCCGTTTTAAATCTTCTCATGATTTCCTTGGGGGCTACCATTTGTGAGGTCTCCCATCTGCTTAGGGGTTTCAATAATCCGGTCATAATCGTTTATCTCTACCTGTATATAATCGGCCTTAAGCTTCTTTTTGCCAGCCTTTGTCTGGGGCCATATATAGCCAGCCCTACTATTTATTCTCACGGCTTCAGAAAAGAAGTTCATCAGAGCTTCTTTATACTTCATTGCTCCTAAGATACAGTAGCGTCCAGGAGACACCTCTACCTGGACCTGGTAATTATATATTCCTGTTTTACCCATCTCTCCCTACCTTCCGCCCCGTGGGGCATTAGATTGTTTAGGCTACCTCATTTATACATGCCCCTATTTTACTCTTGGCAATAATCTCAATCTATCTGGGTCGATTGGTCTACCACTATAACTAATTAATCCCTTTCCAAATAATCCCTTGCCCTCACCACTTTCCCACCGAATACATAACCGAGGGAAATATCCCTTTGTTACTACTTTTCCTTTTATCCTTACCTCTTTATCCCCAAGTTTCCCGATTATGCCAGGATAAACAAGGCCATCTGTATCAACAACGCTGCTCTCCATCTCTGCTATACAACTGTATGATCTCATTTTCCCTACCTCCCGCCCTTGGGGGCATAAAAAATTAGGCAAGGAGACCGCCTGCTTTAGCTGGCGATTGTTGACTCAGTCCTTTAATCACCTCGTCAATTGAGTAAGCAACAATTGCAATTCCCCCCTGCCGTTCGACTTCAGCAAGAAAATTGCGTTGAAAATCACTTACTTTTCCTTTAGTTGCCTTAGCTTCAATAGCCAAAAACCTGCCTCCTTTATACAGGCCAATAAAGTCACTCACCCCAGGAGAAGCACCTAAGCCTTGTAATGGGCAAAAATAGAAGATACCCAGGGCATTAAGGTAGTCCTTAATCTGCCAGTTAACGTCTTTCTCGGTTAAGGGTATTACTTCCAATCCTTTCCTCTAATCCTTTATTTCTCGGATTTCATCCTCGAAGGGGTCATCCTCAATCTGCGAATCAAAAAAGTAATCTCCTTCCGGTAATGTCACGGTCTTGTGTTCTTGGTGGATTACCAAGGTTTCTTTCAAGACACGAAGCCATAGGGTTCCCTTCTCGTCTTCCCAAAACTCAACCTTTGCAAGATCTTGTTCACTTATCTCATGGCAATGGCCTGTGTGTTCTCCTTCCTTCAGTCTACCATTATGCTTAATTCTTTTGGTATGGTTAGGCAATATTGCAGCAACAAAATAAATATCTCCTTGTACTATCATGTTTCCTCCTCCTAAGTTAATTGTGACGGGTTAAATTCCTTCCCCTTAAAACGCCATTTAAGAGCATCCCGGCATGTCACGATGGGATGGTCCAGATATGGAGAGCCATTCTCTCTAATTGGTTCAACTACCCACACTTTTAATGAAGGGTTCAGCATCTTCAAAAGTAGAGGCCTTATCCCCTCACATTTATATAATTCATAATGAATTTCTTCCCCATCCAGCGTTAGGGACCATTTATCAAGTTGTTTACCCCCTAATCGGTATAGTATCCCCTCTGCTCCTATTTTCCTCACGATCTCACGTCTTATCTCTGCATTTTTTTCATGCAGAATAAGACGAGGATCAAGGTCTTCTGCCCGGGTCATAACTATTTCTTTCGATACCCTGACCCCATTCAGAGCATAAATCTCCCATCCGTCCTCAAACAACATGGCAGGCCCAGCTGGATTGTGAAAAATGAGCCGTTTATTCTGCCACGCAGTTCTAATAACGGGCCGGGCACATACAAGGCATATGTTTTTATAAAAATACACCCATCCGGCTGAGCATAAATTTTTCATAATAGATAATTTTTTAGCAGCATCCTGCTGATATTTTATGCCCATAACTTCTTGAAAAAACAGATAAAAGTAAATCCAATGGCTTTCCTGGCTCCCCCAAAAATAGGTGGGTTCATATTTTATGTTTTCGCTGTCACGAAGGCTGTCACGAAGGCTGGTACGAAGGCTGTCACGAAGGCTGGTATAAAGGCTGGCACGAAGGCTGGCACGAAGGCTGGCATCCAGGCTGGCATCCAGGCTGGTACGAAGGCTGTCACGAAGGCTGGCATCCAGGCTGGCATCCAGGCTGGTACGAAGGTTGGTATAAAGGCTGGCATCCAGGCTGGCACGAAGGCTGTCACGAAGGCTGGCATCCAGACTGGCATCCAGGCTGGCACGAAGGCTGTCACGAAGGCTGGCATCCAGGCTGGCATCCAGGCTGGCACGAAGGCTGTCACGAAGGCTGGCATCCAGGCTGGCACGAAGGCTGTCACGAAGGCTGTCACGAAGGCTGGCACGAAGGCTGGCACGAAGGCTGGCATCCAGGTTCTCACCCAGGCTGTCACGAAGGCTGGCACCCAGGCTGTTACCAGAGCTGGCACGAAGGCTGGCATCCAGGCTGGCACGAAGGCTGTCACGAAGGCTGGCACCCAGGCTGGCACGAAGGCTGATACCCAACAAAATATTAGCACTTAGTGGTGAGGCAACATATATAATTAGGGGCCTCGAAAAACCACGCAGATCATAAATACTGTGGATAGTAGGAGTCACAATCTCTTGCTCAGATGGGCCACCTTTTGTTCCAATCTCCAACCAGCGTTGGTGCCATATTGAGAGCTGTTCTTTGATGGTTTCCTCATCTTCTTTTCTTATCTTCATCCCGCTCCCTCCCGCCCTTGGGGGCATTAAGATTGTTTAGGCTGTCTTATTTCTCTATCGCTTGGTTGACACGGTCAATAACCGCTGACATACTCCGGGTGTCTCCGGTTGTTAGTTGGATTATTTTATCCTCACCCATGAGTTGGTACGCGGTTATTTTGTGGTCACATACCTCTATCACAATACTGTTCCCCGGGAGTTTATGTTCTTGGCCCACTCCCAAAAACTCGCCAATGAACGCATACCCATTTGCTTTGGTCATATCTACCTGCTTTACCACCTTGGCCCAGTGCTTATACTTGCCCAGGTGATAATGTGCAGATCTTTTACAACCATGTGTATACAGGATTAGTTCTCTTACTTCCTCGGGGTTCCGGCTATCTAATTCTTTCTTCCCCGCTTCCACAAGGTCCTGAATTTCGGCGGTTGTCATTGTTGCCCAATCCATTTCCCTCCCTCCCAAGGCAATAATATTATTCCTCTCTATCCAACGCTTTCCCTATACAATCCCAGCAAACAACTACTAGCCCATAGTAATAAGTTAATCTCTCATCCTCTTCATCAAAACTGCCATCCTCATAAAAGAACTTAACATCACCTTCCAAATCTGTAAGTATTTGCTGAACACTTCCTAACACCTCTAGCTCCTTATCTATAACAGAAATACCACAACAGAAGCACCTTTTGGTACCCTTAAGCCTCTTGACTTTATCAGTGAGGTACCTTTTGCTTCCTATTAGCTTTCCCATTTCCATCTCCCTTACCTCCCGCCCCTCTCGGAGCATTAATTTTATTCCCAATAAGTTCCGCCAAGAGCCCCTTTGACTTTTACCAGGCCCAGGGACCGAAGTACGCTTTCTCTAGCCTTTTTGGACAGCCTGCCTCGTCTCTTTTTTTCCTGATCATAATCCCCACAAAGATTGTCTCCATCCTTCCCGCCAATTTCTTCCCCGCATTTCTCACATACTTTCATCGCTTACCTCCCGCCCTTTGGTGGGGCTATTCGCTCATTAACCCCACTTTCAGTAATTCCTCTTTGCTCCAGTAGGTATGGAGGTAGGACATTACCGTTATCATGGTTGACTCCAGTTCTTCTTGGAGGCAAATTCGTTTCTTAGCTACTTCGGACATTTCATCTAAAATCTTTTGGGCTGTCCAGATGATGTCAGGAATTTGCCTAGCGTCCGGCAGTTCTTTATACATTTCTGGCAATGTTTTTCCCATCTCCCTCCCTCCCGCCCCACCAGGGGCATTGATGTCACAATCCTAATTACACTCTTCGCATTCGCAGAAGGACTGTGAATCTGACCCATCCACGAATACCATATGACCACAGGTCTGACAATCATATGTATCAGACCCTTCGGGTTGTTCGTGGAAATACACCTTTGGTGATCCACAGTTTTCGCAATTTAAGTATATCATCTCCCAACCTCCCGCCCCTCCTGGGGCATTATTGTTTAGGCCGCCTCATCTCCCTTTATTCCGCTGGGGCCTCATCATATATCTTGCGTATAGCTTGCCGCATTCTCCTACTCAGATGTATAGCCTTCTCAAATCCCGGAAGGGCTAATCCTTCTAGGTACTCAATCACTTCTTCACTTTCGCCATTGTCCCAGGAATCGAAATCAATCCCTAGGTTCATGCAGTTGATTGCCTTTTCCACTGCGTACGTTTTTTCGTATGTCTTTTCCATCGTTCTACCTCCCGCCCCTGGGGCTTTAGGGTTATTTTGACTATCTCTTAGCATGTCGTTCCTTCAGTTCAGCAATCTTTTGAGAAGAAAGGCTGTGTTTTTCATAATGCTGATATAACATAGTTTTAGTACGAGATTTCCAGATCTCTTTTGCGTGTTTTCCTTCGGCAGCGCAAAAAGCACATGGCAGAAGAAGAATCTTTTCTTTCATCCCTCTACCTCCCGCCCCCGCTGGGATCTAAAATATTTGCCTGGTTAGTTTGCCGGAATCTATGTCCCTGCCAACAGACCCTATACACACCTGATTGCAGGGTATATTCTTCTCGCATTCGTACTGCCTTTCCTCTACCCGTACAGATTGGGCAGAACTCACTAATTTCGATGAGTTCTCCGCATCCCCCACCCATTCTCTCGTACTTTTCCATCTCCCTTACCTCCCGCCCCACTATAGGGTCATAATATCTATGTTCAGGACAAAAGTCGGTCTGCCAAGCCGACCCCCTTACCCCGGACGTCTCAATACACCCGCAAGACCATTCAATTCTACGGTTAGCTACTCCGTCTACTTCGTCAAGAGTAGCTACAAATCCTTCTTCTTCTCTCCAGCTCATCTTCCTACCTCCCGCCCCAATGGGGGGCTGTAAAAAATTAAAATCCAACTAATGACAGCTTACAATCCCCATTCCCGTGGGGTAAGCTCAATAGCCACGGGATCGCCTTGGGGGCGGATAGCATCTTTCCTTTCCGCAACCAAATACTCTTCCCACCGGAAGAGCTGCCCAAACATCCCCGGCAGCATATTTCTCACTGCCTGAGGGATGGAGAGAATGGGCAGAAGCTCGGCATCAGGAATCTCCAGGACCCGGCTTGATGCTACCGGGTATCCTTCTAGACCAAGGATTTTTTCTCGTGCTTTCATCCCTACCTCCCGCCCCGTGGGGCAATTAAAGTTGTTTAGGCTACCTCATCAGGTTGGCTTGCCCTACACCAGCGACCAGGGCTGACCACGCCCCAGTTTTGGTGTTATGTTTTTATAGCTTTCCTCTATCAAGATAACTGTAATAATCACCAGTCCCATCACCAATGATAATGAAATCCAATAGGTTTAAGCTGCAACTTTTTGTGGCTTGTTTAAGTTTATCTGCTACTTGATCATCTTCTGCACTTGGTAGCGGATTGCCCGATGGATGATTATGAGCACAGATAAACTGTTCTGCACCCGAGACTAATACATTTCTAAGGATAGCTGGAATTGAAACTACCGTATAGCACATTGCTCCCTCGTGAACTACTTGGAGGCCCAGAATGTGATGTTTGGTGGAAAGTGGTAGAACAACAATCTTTTCCTGGTCATTCTGCACACTTTCAAAGAACGCTTGTAAAATCGGAATAACATCCAAGGAATTTAAAACTCGTGACTTCTGCGCTATGGGGGTAGGATCACAAACCCTTAGCTGCCTGACGTTGACTATTTTATACCTCATGTTTCCTCCCGCCCCGTGGGGCAATAATGTTATCTGGTCCCTCTAAGCTAACCTCTACTTATTATTATACTATATTTTAAGAAAAAATAAAAGATTTATTTTTAAGTTTCTATATTTTTCATGTCCCCCAAGATACCCACTAATAAAGAAGCTAAAGGAAATGGAAATAAAAACCATTCAAAACCCACTAAAATCAACTTTCTTAAATATAGCATAATTACATATACTTAACGTGAAGTCCAAAAATATTTTAAAAATATTTTTTATAGGAAAAAATAGAATTGCTTCAAGCAAACCCACACCCAGCAAGAATTATACTAAACCCTATTCCAGTAAAATAAGCCAACCCCTTTCTAGATAAGGATTCAAAAACAGGTGTAGTTATATATAATTACCTATGACAAAAGAGGGGTTTTTGAAGAGTCCTTATAGGAGGGATTCTTGGGGAGGCTTAATTATACTATACTTACTATAAACATTATTGGTGTTAGGAAAGGCTTATCCAGCTTACTTCTTACTAACTTATCACGTCCACTAGCAAAAACACCCAAACCTAGCTACAGGGTTTGGTAGATTAAAAAAGGGTGCCAATCAAATTGAGTTCCTGCCTCCGCTATTCCTACTGCATGAGCTACTGTAGCTGTTGGAATCGTACCAACCAACCTCCCTGCAGTGGCAGAGCTAAGCCAAATTATATTCCCCGCTGTAAAATTATACCTAGTACTAGCCCAATATCCTCTCCTATGATAATTGCGGGTAGTTTGTCCAGAATTAAGATCAGAATTAGCTAAGAATATAGCTCTAGAGGTAGTATAAGAATTACCTTGAGCTTTAGCTATTCCTGAAGCTGAAGGGGCATAACAAGCATCTCCTTTTGTTATAGCTGTGCGTGCTCTTCTAGCCGGATAAGTATTTGGATTCCCATCATTATTCCAACCAGGAGAAGCATAAACATCTTTGTATATTGATTCCAGATTTCTTAGGATATTCCCAAAATCTGCTTTGAGGCCCTTTACCAGACTAGGACTATCCCATTTAGTTGCTACTACTGGTGTGGCCACAAACAATCCCATTTTCTCTTTCCTTTTTTAAAAAAAATAAGCTGCGTTTGTTATATGCTCTGGTGATGATGGGGGCTCCGGGTAGGGCATCCAATAAGAAGCTAGTTGAGAATTAGCTGTAGGAGCAAAAATAAAAATAGAATATAAATCATATCCCATAGCCCCTAAATCTGCAATCCGAGTTTTTAAATCCAACCCCCGCTCATAAATAGCCACTAACTTATTTGAATAGCCAAAAAAAGCATTATTAACTACTGCTTTATCCCCTAGCTCCATCCGAAGAGTCTTTGTAAATACATCATCTAAGAATACTGTCTCTTTCTGAGCGGGTAAACGTAATTTAAGTTTAGTGACTAAATTAATTATAGCTCCCGAATCGTTACAACTAATAGGATCATCAAAGGTATATGTATATTCTCCTCCATAAACCACTGACAAATCCCGTATTCCAAAACTCGCTATGCTTTTGCTATCAGAGCTAGCTACAACTTTAGTTCTATCATCCCAATAATTTCCATAAGGGAGACTGTATTTATTTGCTATCTTAAGTTTTGATCGAGTTAATCGCATCTCTTTATAATCAATCTGAGATATAGTATGAGTAGAAGGAAGCATATTTTGTAAGGATACAAAATTCAATTTATCTGCTGCTTCGTATACTGCTATATCAAGTATCCGAGCCAGTCTTGATATAGCCTCAAACCCAGATATTTCCTCAAATTTTATTCCTACAGCAAAATCAGGATAATCAGTTTCAATCCTAGTTAATTGTGAAGCATTATATTTTACAGACACTTCATTATTCAAAATATCTTTCAAAATTACTACTGGATGTCTATTCCCATTAATAGATACATCTATTGCCACATCCCCTTGAATATCAGCGTCAGCATTAAAAGTTATTTTTTTCCCTAAAGGGCTTGCTGTATAAGAAGCTGCTGTCATGGTTCTCCACAGATTATTTTCTACATTTCTTGTATATACATTATTAATAGTAGTGGGACTTTGTTTTAAAAAATAAGTCCAAATTCTTGAAGCAGAATTTGTCTCTACTAATAAATCTCTGTATCTCCTCCCTGCTCCATAGGGTTGAGGTAATCCTGAAATAATATCTTTACCCCCTACAATTATATTATTCAGATTGTCCAATAAATTTCCTCTTACTGAAAGACTAGCTAGTTTAGCAGCAGAATCTAATTCTAACTGATCTATCTTCCCTGAAAAGATAGGTAAATATTCATATTTACCTGAACCCAGTTTTAACCCAGCATATAGATCAATTTGATCATTCAAATAATTTCTGTTGTAAACATAGCTTTGAGAATATAGCTCATCCCACTTACGGTCTTGGTTATCTACTCCCACCCTCATTTGAGAAGCAGTTATACCAAGAAAATCTTTTCCCACTGAATACTGTACATTTGGATAAACTATTACTTCACTATTAGGTACTAAAGCCCTTCCCTCTATAGTTATAGTGGATACCTGGGGAGTATCACTAGCAGCCTCTGGCCGAGTTAATTTTACTTTTGTTTGACACCATTTTTTATGTCGGTAATGACTCAAAACAGAATTAGAAAATTGAGAAGCATTAGCCCAAGCAACATCTCCCAATTCACTCCCTACTGTAGCTGAACGCAAATATACAGCTACTTCTCCTTCCCCTGTTATTTGATCCCAAAATAATCTAAACAAAGTGTCCTTAACTGGATGGGAGGTGTTTTTTGAAGCTGAAACCCAACTCCCTCTTGTAGCTCCAGCACTAAGGGAAAAAGTATTGCCTGAGATATCAATATTATTTTTTGTTCCCGATGTTCCTCCTGATAGAGAAGTTTTTCTCATACTAAGACAAAAAGCCATCTGAGCTCTTGATGTGGCTGCCTCTGCAATTATATAGCTATTTGATACAGGTATTGCCAATTTTCAAATCTCTTCTAAGGTTATTCTTCCATTATATAAATTCTTGTAATAAATCCCCCAATCAGAATAAAAAAAATTAAATCCACCAAGCCAGGCAAAAGTCCCTGTTTTAGAAGCATTATTCTGCTTGTCATAAAAATCTAAACTTGTTCTAGCATTTTTCCAAATAGTAGCAAACTGATTTCTCTGTGTAGCTCCTATATCCTCAAATTCCAAATCTATTGTTTTCTTGTATGTGGCTGTACTATATACTCTTAGGGTACCATCGTCTGCTCTCTCAAAATTCTCAAAGGGATCAACTATTGCAGGAGCCATCTGACTAAAATCTTTTACAAATATATAACTACTAGCCCCACTCCGCCAAACAAATTTTCCAGCGTCTGACAAAGGCATCTTTTAAAACACCTCCAATCTCCTTCCCAATCCTTCCCCAGTACCCACCAAAACATCTTTTACTACAGGAAATATTTTTCTTCTAACTAATCTATCCCAATCTATTTTATTAGCCGAGCTGGCATCTAGCATTTCATTATTTATTTCTATAGAAAGATTAATAATCTTCCCCCCTAACCCTCCCCCCAACTCATTTCTTATCATACGCACAGAGGAAGGAGTTAAAGGGATTACAGCTTCTCTTAATCCGGGTCTTTCTGACAACAAAGCTGGTACTGGTCTTACTCCTGTAGTTATTCCTCCATGTTGAAAACCAAAAAGACGCATTCTACTAGATAAAGCTTCTCCACTTAATTGTATTCCTGAAACAATATCTAATCCCCTTAAAAAGGCTGCTGCCCAGTTTGCTGTAGCCTCAGTTGATTCAGGTCCTCGTCCTAAAAAAGTACTATACAACCACTCTACTCCTCTTGCAGCCTTTTCCCACCTTTCTGCTTCTCCCATACCACCTAATTGCCCTCTTAGAGTTGTCTGTGCCCCCTGAGCTTCAGCTACAACCCTATTATATTTTTGTTGAGGGGTCTCGCCTATTACAGGGGGAGGAGATGGGGTGGGAGAAGGTACTGGCCACATTCCCTCAGGCCACCAATCTGGCTTTCTAATCCCTACCTCTACTTTTATTGGAACCTGCAAACCCCTTGTTATAGCTGCTTCTACATTTGCCGGAAGAGCTCCTAAAGAAGTTTTTCCCAAGCCCTCTATATCAACTCCTAAATCCCAAATCTCTTTTACTAAATTCTGTACATCCACAGAAGTTGCAGCATTCTCAATCTTTGCATATACTTTTCCAATTTCTATAATAGTATCCTGAGCTGCTTTTAATTGATCCTTAATCATCTGATCGTAAACAGCTGAATACCACATTTCCAATCCTGCTATCCCAGCAATTATGTCCCCTTTTACAGCCGATAAATAACTTAAACTAGATGAGCTTACCCCCGACAAATAATCTATCCTGGTTAATAATTCAGTTTTTGTATTATCCAAAACTCCTCTAATCCCCACAAGCCAATCTCTTATTGATGACAACCAAGTAATAATTTTTTCATTAATATTTATATAGGTGGTATTTAAAGAAGAAAACAAGTCCTGTTGCCTTGCAATTTCCTTTCCCAGAAAAATTGTATTAAGTCTGGAAGCTCTCGTATCTTCAGTCAATAAAAGCTCTTGTCTAGTTTTTAAATCCGTAATATTTACTGTCAAATTTATCATTGATTCTGCTAATTTTTTTTGTAAAGAACCAGCACTCTCATCTAATATCTGAGCTAAGAGCTGAGCAAATCCTGTCTGTTCATCAGTAGAGGCTCCAATACTTTTCAAATAATTTTGTATTTCTATAGAGCTCTTTTCAGCCTGGCCAATCTGGTCAATCAATCCCTTTTCATATGCTTCTTTTTGCCCCCCAAGAATTTTATATTGATCTTCCAACAAACCTTTAATTTTTTCAGCCGATACGGTTTCAAATCCATGATTTTTATTAATTGTATCTATATATTCTTCTCTTAGAGTGTTAATAACACTAATTGATTCCTCTATTGCCTGCAATTGTTTATTACTACCCCCAGTAATAGAGACCCCAATAGTTTTAGCATATTCCTCTAGTAAAGTTAATAAATTTGTTCGGATAAGTTCTTTTTCCGATCCTTCTGAAGTAGTTTTCCACATGCCTATACCAGCTTCTAAATCTTTCTTCAATCTCTCCTTATATGCTTCAGTCCCTCCAGGATAAGTAGATAGTCTCCTCATAATATCATCAAGACTAAAAAAGGTGGCAGATGATGTTTTATATAAATCTTTTAGCTCTCCAGTTAAACCTCCTATTACCTCGGATATAGTATCATAAGCTTCCTTTCCCATATCTTTTAGTTGGTCTAGTATAGCTATCTGAGTCTCTGCATCAGTAGTCTCTCCAAAGCGTTTAATTAAGTCCTGAGCCATTACAGACCAACGATTTATCATAGTCTCAATAGATGGCTCTCCAGCTATCATATCACTTATTAACCATCTTAATTCTCTTATTTTTTCATATTTAGTATTCCGAATAACCTGTATAGTCTTTCTTATTTCTAATAACTGTTCTTTATAACCTTTTAAAACTTCTATCCCTTGTTCTGTAGGAATAAGCTCTCCAGCTTCAATTAAAACTTCTCTTAATCTCTCCCATATATCATTTAAGCTCTGTATACTTCTAGCTCCATAGCCTGCTAACTTACCTGCCTTCTCTCCCATATTAGCCCATTGCATATTCATATCTTTTAATAAATTATAAAAAGCAGCAGCCTCATCATTAGTTATTTTCTGGTCTGCTGCCATCTCACTTATTTGATCGTTCATCTTTTGATACAGATCCATAGTGCCAGCTAATTGATGAGCCTGTCTAACATACTTATCTTGCATATCATAGGAGATGGCCTGTAAAGAAATATTTAATGCTTGTAAAGGGTCTTCAACTTCAGTAGCTTGCTGCCAATATCCAGCAGCTATTGATCTTTTAGATGGGGCTTTTTTCTTCTTTCCAAATAAACCACCTAAAATACTTCCTCCCGCTCCTCCAATTAAAGCCCCTATAGGCCCTCCTATAGCAAAACCAATTCCAGCTCCAATACCTCCTCCAATAGATCCTCCAGTTTTACTTAGTCCCAATAATCCTGCTACTATCCCCCCTCCAAAAGCCCCTATTCCAGCCGCTCCTAATATAGGCCCTAAAGTACCTATTAAGCCTTTTCCACTAACTATCATGGCATCTGCTAACATATCTCCGAGAATAGGTATCTTACCTAATATAGGCCCTATAAATCCCTCCACCGCCTTCCTCATCCCCTCAGGCATAAATCTTCCTAGCCCTAATAAATTTGATACCCCTCCCCCACCACCAGCAACACCACCAGTTGCAGCCCCAGCTATCCCAGGAATGCCCAATACAGAAGTCATTACTGCTACCAATGGATTAGCCGCCATAGATTGTCCTAGTAAAAGCCACTTAGCAAACATCTTAACTAATTCTATAACAAAAGCCTGGCCCATCTTTTTAAACGTATCTGTTATAGTCTCCAAAAATGATTTGGAACTATCCATAGCATTCCCTATCCAATCAAACCATTTATCAATCATAGTATCAACACTTTTAGCCTGCTCAGAAGCTATCTCCCCCTGGCTATTAGATACCTCAATAGACATAGTCTCTGCTGCTTTAGCTATCCTTTCTTCATACTGCTCTATAGTTATAGCTCCAGCATCTACTTGCTTCTGTAATTGTTCTGCTATTAGATCAAAAGACTCATAAACCTGCCGGGAAGTCTCTTTTGCTTCTATTCTAATAACTTCTAGGGAGTCTCCTGATTCCTTAGCAGCTATTTTTGCAGATTCAATTGTAGCTTGATGATACTTTTCATTTATATCCTCTAAACTCTTAAAAGACTCTTCAATTAATGCTATATATTCTTCTACCTCTTTATCAATTATCTCTAATTGATATTTCTCATATTCAGTCAATTCATTAAGTATCTTTTTCTTTTCTATACTATACCATTTATCAAGTTTAATCTTATCTGTTACATATCTAGCAAATTCCTTATAAGCCTCTTCCAACTTAAATAATTCAAATTCTTGGATCGTTGTTGTAGCCTGCATGTAGCTTTCTTGAAACTGTTTTAACACTTTTTCTCTTTCTTCTTTCTCCTCTTCTGTTAAACTTGTAATCCCCTCAATCCCCGCTTCAACCATAGTTTTTATCTCTGCCACAACTCCTTCTACACCCTTCTTAACCCCTAGTCTATCATCTGTTATATCTTGGTTAAGCTCTGATAAAGCTCTTCCCCATAAATCTGCCTCTTTTTCCATTTCAGCCATTCTCTTCCTCCAGGCCTCTTTGGATTCTATCCCCCCTTCCGCCGTCCTGCCTGGCCCCATTAACTTTTTTTGAAACAATAAAAATCTATTATACAACTCCATTGATTTAAGAACAACCCAAGTGAACCCCTGAAAAAAATCCTTCACTCGATCTCTTGACCAACTAAAAGCCTCCCCAATCCCCTTAATTAATAATATACTAGCAGGTCCAAAAGCCTCCCCTATAATTATTCCAAATTTCTTTATCTCTACCCAAGCCGTGCTCAACTCTTCCTTGAAAGAAGCGGTCATTTTTTCTAAAGCAACATCCATAGATTTTGAAGAATTAATATTATCTTCCGTTATTGATTGAAACAATTTAAACTGTTCTCCTGCTAAAGCTGTGGCTGCAACTAAGCCTTCTTTTCTATGAACTAGTTCTCGCAAAGCAAATATATTTCCTCCAGTAGCCTTTTCCATCGCTTTCAAAAGCCCAGCCAATCCCCCTTCTCCAATTACTTTTGCTACATCTATACCAGCTTTTTTAAACCCCTCCAAATTCTGTAACAACGCTCCAAAAAGACCCTCAAGAGCCGTAACTGCCTCCCCAGCAGTTCCAAAGACATAGGTCAAAGCTCCAACAGCTCCAGCCACCTCTTCAAACTTAATCCCTAATTTAACTGCTACAGGCAAGGCTGCTGTAATAGAAGTAGATAGCTCCGCTATCTCAATTCTACCTCTCTTCACTGTCATAAACATTATATCTGCATATTTTTCAGCTTGGTCTATATTTTCTCCATACTGAGCCAATACTCCACTTAATACCTTTACTGATTGAGCCATATCTCCTCTTCCTGCCTTTGCAAATTTAGCAGCTGCTTCCGTAAACTTTACGGCTGCCTCGGCTGGAATATCGGAGGACAAAGCCTGATATAGTCCTTTTAGCATTTCTGTTGAATCACCCAAATAAGAAGGTATATCTAAAATCTCTTTCTTAAACTTTTCCATACTAACTCTACTTGTATCTACAAGGGTAGATACATATGTCAATTCATCTTCAAAGTCTCCAAAAGCTTTTATAGCTGCTCCTATACCCGCAACTATAGCCAAGGGAGCCATCCTCCCAATTCTCCGCATAGCCACAGCAGTCTTAGTTCCAGCAGATTCAGCAGAAGCAGACATCTCTTTCATCTTTGCTTTAAAGTCAGAAATATCAGCTCCTACTTTAGCCATCAATTTCTGTTCAGATCCAAATCCCGCCATCCCTTATTATTTCCTTATCTGTTTTGCTGAAAAACTTCTTCCTGCTCCAGACATATTCTTAGTTCTACTTTCTTCCCTTTTCCTCTGTTTTTCTTGTTCTTCCTCCAAATAAGACCTCATCATAAAATAGTAATAATAAGCTTTCCTGATTATTGGAGGCAATAGAAGATACCTATCATAAGTTATCTTTAATATCCTTACGCAGGAATCAATCTCAAAATATAATTGAGAGACTTGAGGAGTAGGATTCAAGGCGGAAGGCCTCTTCAAAAGATATTCAAACAGTTCATCATCCAACCCTACTCCTCTTCTAAGTTTTTTTCCATTTCCTCATCAGCAAACTTAGTTAAATCTCGTATTGCATCAGATATCTGCGTAAATTGCCATCCAGTAAGGCCCATATTCCTTAACACCCTTAGAGCCTCTTCTTTGTTTTGCCTATTAGGATTATCCGGTTCCCAAACAACTACCTTATTTTTTGTTTCCAACCTACAATTCAGCCCATAAAGAATTACTAAATAACCTAATTCAGCATTATAATCCTGAAGTCGTTCCTGATAGGCTTCATCTGTTTCTAAGGCTACTTCTACCCACCGATCTCGCTTTAAACCAGCTTCTCTTCCCTCTTTTGAATTAGCTCTAATCATTACCCTATCAGTAGGAGGCTTAGGCCGCTTATTGGCCAAGGTTTTAACTATCTTTTCCATGTCTACGCTTTTTATAGGAAGGTGCTTTACTTTATTTCCTACCTTTACCTTAGCTGTTCCATACGACTGAAAAACAGATTCCCCCTCTATCAACGAACTAATAACTTCACTAACAGAACTCCCTTCTCCATCAACTATAGGCAAAACATCTTTTCTTCCATACCCTCTTTCTTCTTCTTTTTCCTCTTCCTTTTCCATAAAAACCTCCCAGGGTTTTAAAATTAATCATTACTTACTACTAGCTCCACCGGTAGAAACAGTATTTGGAGTAGTAAAAGCACTCATTGATGTTATTGGACCATAAATCCTTCCAGTGGCAGAGAAACCTATTCCATCTGGATCTGCTGGCCCAAAAAGAATCATCTCTGGAGGAAAAAATACCTCTTTCAATCTCCTACCCCAGTTTGTAGTAGCTCCCGTATAGCGAATCTCTACATTTACTAGCTGCATGGCAGCATCATTATCAAATTTCTTCAGAGTTACTCCTGAAACTTGACTAGTTCCTGCTGTTGTGACCCAATTATGGCTCCCTACTGTCCCACAAATGAGAGCCTGCCACAGAGAATTCCTATTCAAAGCCTCATCTAGCTTCGCAGCGAATGTAAAATCTATTGGAGCCAACACAACATCCTCTGGTCCCTTGACATACTTCATATCTGAAGATATTCGGCCCCGATCTAAAATAAGCCTCTGTTCGGCTCTAGGTCTATTGGCAGGTACTTGTGGATCTGTTTGTACAAACTTAATTCTGTAGCAGAATGGTGTTGCAGTTCCATCATAAATCCTAAGCTCGCCATCGTGGAAACTGTATTGTCTTGGCATTTTAGAAGTCCTCCTTCATACAACTTCTTTTTTATTTTCTTAGGCTTCTAAAGAGCCTTAACAAATCAGCTTATCTTTTTTCTTCTCTCACACTATCATTCTCCCAAACTTAGCAAAATAAAATTCCAATTGTTCTTGGTATCTAAAAAATTTATATTCTCTTAATTTTTCTCCCATCTTTAAAGCATTATTCAAATCCCCTTTCTTTCCATATATTTTCATCATCCTTTCGTATGGAAAATAAGAATAATAAGGAAGATATAAACTCATTTGGCAAGTAGGTACAGTATAACTAGCAGCTAAATTGTAAAACCATAAAGCTTTATCTAAATTATTTTCTTCTTCAAATAAAGCTCCTATCTCCACTAAATGCTCACACCTTCGGGGATCATTAAGGTAAGCAGAAATTAAAATGTCTTTTGCTTTATCTCTTTCTCCCTTCCATTTGTATAGACCAGCTAAAAACAATTTAATTTGGTATCTAGCATCATCCCTCTCACATACTCTAAGAGCATTCTCAAAAGCCTGTATAGCTCCTTCTTCATCACTATCATAAGTTTTCATAACCCCTAAATTATACCAATCATAACTATCATTCTTTGCTAAAGCCTGCTCTGTTAATCCTCTTATAGATATAGCTTTTCTCTGATTAGCTCTCATATTATGTCTAATAACCGGTTGGATATGATCTAATACTATTCCGGGATCATCAATCTTTTTTAAACTATCATAATAATCTTTGCCTAATTTTGAACTTAATGTATTATGAATCTTACGCTCATAAACTATATTTCTATCTGTCCTAAAAATCCTAGGGGCAAGAAACAATAACTGAGGCTCCTCTTCTCCCCACAGAGTTATATTTAAAAAACATACATCTACATCATCCCTAACCTTCAATTCCTTAATATATTTAATTGATTGCTCATTAAGGAACTCATGCCCATCCACCTGAAAAAACCATCTGGTAGAAGCTCTATCCAGAACTATATTTCTTATCCTAGAAAAATCATTACTCCAATCAAATTCAAAATATTCATCCGCCCATTCCTGGGCTATCTCTTGAGTTCCATCATTACTCTTTTTGTCTACACCAAGAATAAAACAATCTGCTATTTCTCTAAGCGACCATAATACTTTATTCAAGGTAGAAGCTTCATTCCACAACATCATTCCTACTGTTAATTTAGTTTCCATCTTTCTCTCAAAATAGGCAAAGAAGCGCCCAAATGATCTGTTAGCTTCTGCTTAATATACTTATCCAGTACTGGGTTATCATGAACTTCTTTTTCAATAAGAGCTTCACAACTATCTCTTACTATTTGTAAAATTCCTTTTGAAGTTTGCTCCCTAAATAATTTTTTATATTCTTTTACCATATTTATCAACTCCATTTCTCTGTTAGCCTACCCCCAAAAAGTATGTTCCATTGTCTTATTCCTGACTCCTCACCACCATCTATCTCCAAATCATTAATAATCTCTCTTACCTGCAAAAGCCCTCTTTGAGGATTGCCGGCAGTATCATAATCATTAATAGGTATGTCTTGAAAAAATAATGCTTCTAAAACCATTTCTTTATCTTTATCTAATTGATATATATTTTTTCTTGCCGGATATTTCTCAAACAAATTAACATTAACTAAAATCTGTATTCTATTACCTTTACTCTCTGCATTATCCACCAAACGACCAAAAGCCCTATCTCCAATTAATACTCTTGTTTGTATCCATCGCTCTAACCCTTCTTCTTTAAAATTGGGTTGGCCCCAATCTATATTCAATCCTGTTATATTCGTAGTAATGTAACTATTAATGCTTTTTTTTATGTTTTCCTGTCTTGATTCTACTGATAGAGTAATACCCATCTACTCTTTCAACCCTTCTAAAAATAATCTAAAATATTCAATTATACTATCTTCTTCTATTACTGGATTTATTTTTAAAAACTTTAGCCTAAAAAGTCTAACCAAATTAAAAAATTCATCCAAGTCATTCTCTATATTTTCTAATTCCTCTTCTTCCTTAACTGCATCAATAGTATCAACTCCTTCTTCCTGAAGAATTATACCTTGTTTTTTAAGATATATCGCTTCTTCTTTTCTATCCACTATCTCTTACTTGCTCCTTTTCCTTTTTTTTGTTTTACTACACACTCCCCTCTTAGCTGTCCGGGGGAATTTTTTTAGGAAAACTCCCTTAGCTATTCTACCTTCTTTAGTCAAGCCAAACCCCGTTACCCCATTAATCTCTTTATTCCATAAGGGTTCGGTTCCTTTGAGCAAATACTTGGCCATCTCCGCTCTCATTTCCTGTACAGGAACAGTAAGCATCAAAAGGGGTTGGAGACGGACTGTTCCTACCTCGTGGTAGATAGCATAAAAAACATTATTCTGAACAAATAAGGTCTTTACACTCATATCTATTCCAAGATTAGGAGCCTTTTCTTTTCCTGTTTTAGGTTCCCAACTACTAGGTCTATGGTAAGATATATGCCATCCGCTCCTCATCCTACCCGTACATACTCTAGTAGTTCTAAGCATAGCCCTTCTTAACAATTCAAAACCTACTTTCTTTACTGAATATTCTACAGAATAATCATACTTTTTAACAAAGGACTGTAGAGCTCTATCAAACATCTTTGTATCCATCTTAAAAGTAATTAAATTTCCTGTAGAGACTCCCTTTGATACCCCAGCCATTCCAAGGCTCCTCCTAATGGGACTATTCCAATATCAAAACCTAAATTGCTATTCTCCATTATCTTCTTTATTCTTCCTATATCCAAATTTGTCGCCAGGGAACCAGGAAATATAAGATTAAATAGATTATATTTACTATCACAGTTCTTTTCTATATAATCCATCAATCCCCAAAAAGGTTGTTTTTCTTCTACAATTAAACTTGGTCTAACATCATGAAGAAAAACTATACAATTATTTCCTACTCTACAAACTCCCAATCTATATAATTCTTCAAATACTATTTGTTTCCTATGATCTCCATCAAGAAAAGCAAAATCAAATTTCTTATCATAATTCCTAGCAAAAAAATTCAAAGAGGATTCTTTAACAAACAAGAAATTTCTAGGACGATAACTGTCTGTTCTATATCTTTCTGGAAAGTTCCTTATATCAGGAAATCTCCTGGGGTCACACGAATAAAAAACCCCTTTTGATTCATTACTTTCCTCTATACCAGCTAAAATCCAACCTGTAGCATATCCATTATTAGTCCCAGCTTCAAATAAATTTTTGGGAGAAAGATATTTAACTGCCTCTCTTAATATTCTCCCTTCATAATCCAAAATTGAAACATGCTCTAATTCCCTTAAATACAAAAAATTCCTCCTCTAAATTTCATAGAAATTTTTACGTTTTTCTTCCTTGAACAAAATACTCCGCCTGACTCATTCTCTTTTCAAAACCTAATACTTGATAAGATTCATACACCTGATAAGTAGCCACTGAGGCAGCCAATATAGTAGCTTGAGTATAAACTTCATTCAGAGCCAATTGGCTATTAACATTCAATATAGTAGATATTCTGTGAAAGGTTCCTTGAGACCTAAACCTTATTCTATGCCCCGGTTTTATATCACTCCAGTCTACACTAGCCCCAGTTACCCAAGTAGCATTTTTATTTATACTTATTGTCCCCCATCTATATATAGATTTATAAATCTCATCCTCTTCCGATCTAGGAGAGACCTTATCTTCAGTTATTCTAAAAATCACGTCTCCTCTCTCTATTACTCCCTGAGCTGCTGCTAATTCCCTTATTGTCATTCCCTTCTCATAAGCCCGGGAATACACATCAGTATAATTATCAGTAATAGTCCCTTGAGAAGCTACTATAGTCTTTCCCATAAATTGCCGATAAACTATAGGAAAACTAATGTCGCTGATAGTGCTTGATAATCTTTTGGATAAATCCCTCGCCCTCTCTCGCACACTCATTAAGGCATTCCTCACACAAGAAAACCCTTAAACCATCCTTAACTTTTGATAATATTATTATGCTAACAGAAATCCAACCAACAGCCTTCTTTTCTGTACAATTATTACAAAGAAAAAAAAGAGGAGGCTCATCTCCATTAATCCTTTTCTTTTCTATCTCAGTAATCAAATTATCTACAATTTCCTTAAAAGATAATCTCATAACCTTTTCACCCAAATAGCATCTTCTATTAATTCCACATCTCTACCAAAACAATCATACACCGCCTGTATAACCCCACAATGCCTCCCATCAGTATAATCTGTATTCAATTCTTTCTCAGTAAACTTTCCTACTTCATCAAAACTCTCACAATCATGTCCACAAAGAATTCCACCATCTTTAACCTTCCATCTATATCCCATAATATCTGCCAATACTTCATTATAAATATGACCGGCATCTATAAAACATATATCTAAACTTTTGTCTCGAATATGATCAAGGGCCTCAAGCCTATCCATCCAAAAAACAGTGACCAATTCCCTCCAAGGTTTAATTCTATCACAAAAGAATTTATGGCCTTGTTCTCTATTATCAAAATTCCATAAATAATTATCTCGCTCTTTAGCCCCTCTATTACCGCAGAAGTAATCTATAGCATAGACCTTTCCATTATTTCTTTTTACTATATCTAAATAAGCTACAGTAGTGTCCCCCTTACCTACCCCTACTTCAGCCACTATCATACCCTCTTTTTGGTATTCTTCTATTAACTTAACAAATCTTTTTATTGGAGGAGGCATTACAAACTATTCCTTCTATAGCTATCTAAAATCCCCTCTACCCACTTAGGAAACATTTTGTCTAAGTCATAATCAAACCTAGCTCCATCAAGACTCTCACTCTTTAAATCTCCTGTTCTTTTTTTCCTGTCCCAACGAAGTTTTATCATCTCACAAGCTGCATCTTTTAAATCGCTAGGCATCTCTGTAGCAGTAAACCCAGCGTGATAATATACCCATACGCTCTGAGGAGCCTCTACAAATCTTCCCCATACATCAGGGGCCTTAGTCAATTCTAGTATACCTTCTTCACCATATAACCGATAATCATCTGTATTAATAGTAGAAACATCCGCTATCCCATCCTCAGTATAATAAGTAGTTAAGAGAGTAGCTACAGAGGCCACGGGATAATTTTTTAAAAAAAGAAATTTTGTCCCGTTCCCATCATATTTACTATCATAAGGAGTCTCTGTAGCTCTATAATAGCCCACATTCAATCTTGTACTCCCAGACTTCTTAAACTTCCTGCCGCAGTAATTCTGTATTTCCCTAGTAACTCCCTCTATCCGCCTATCTATCCAGGTAGCCTGTAGTCTAGTTATATCGGTAGTAGCTAATTCCATATAATCCAGAAAATCTTGTCTAGCTATTATTGCCGATGCCTGAAGATTAGCCATCACTCTTTTCCTTTATTCTATCATCAACCTCTTCACTAAATTTAGTAGCTGAATAAACTTCTTCCTTATAAAAAGGTTCATCCAAAATCATCTGATAAAACTCTTCTAAAGGCTTAATATTTTCTTCCATACTATATTTAGCCCTATTTCCTAATATATTTTGCTGGCAAGTTTCTCTTATCATCCTATCCTTCAAAATTAATTCTATATCATCAAAACTCTTCAATTCTAATCCAAAACCAGTTTCTTCCAACCATTTCCCCATCTTATGAGAATTCATAACCATTACTGGTATCCCAGCACAAATATAATCAAATATTTTGTTCGCAAAAGTACAATTTGCTTGAACATTTTTACTGAACGAACCAAAAAACCCCCATCCAAAAGCACTCATTTCTTTAATCAAATTAGGATATTCTACAGGAGGATGTAGAATAGCTCCAGAACCTTCATATACCTGCCTAGCCTGATTAAAATCTATCCCTACCGGATAGATATGAAATTCATAGCCATAAGATGAAAAAATAAATGCTACAAATCGGTAATCATAATAAGGAAACATTCTTATTGTCTCTACCAACGGATAAACAATATTCCCTTCATACACAATCTTTTTATTAATCTCTTCAGAAGCATTAGGTATAGGATGAATTAAAGGATATACCATATCCATAAAAGAAAAATAAGGTAATAATACTAACGACTTAGGTAGAATAGGTAAAAACCTCAAAACCAATTCAAAAGCTCTCTCTTTAACAGCTTCCTCTGGAAAGATTAAATAAGGACTATTCATTAAAGCAAACAACTCTTCCGAATTAGTTTTCTCAAACCTAACTATATCCAAGTCATGGACATCATAAACAAACTTTTTCTTTCGATCTAATAAAACTGAAATAGCTGTTTTTGGGATTGCTGCCGGTTTACAGTGGACATGATAAATATCCGCCTCCAATCCTTTTAAATATTCTCCCATTTTCTCATCTGAATTAAAAATATAAGTATGATTAAAAAAATCATTATAAGAGTTAGGAGATCTAGTAAGCAGAGAAACACTATGACCATTCATTTTCAAGGCCATACTTTCTTTTACCATCCTCTGATCCCCGTGTCCACAAATCATCAAAATATTCATTAATCCCCCCTGTCTTCTATATGAGACATAAAATTATCGCTGCCAGTCCTCTTTCTCCTCAGAATAAGTCATATTAAATCCCTTTGGACAAAGAGAACTAACTAAATATAAAAAAGTATTATAACTTAAAAGATCATTTTCTTTTTTACCTTCTGTGGTTATAATCCTTATTGGACCAAGTTCTTCTTCCACAGCCTCCTTGCTTATTCTTAATATAGTCATCAATTCGTCTTTTGTTATCATTTTATTTTCTCCTTCTTTAATATATTTCTGGGTCTGGCCATAGAGTCTTAATCCAAAGAACGTTATTAGACGCAAAAACCTCTTTTAAAAATTCTATTACTGGAACTATGCTAATTGGTCTACAAGAAGAGATAGTTATATTTACATAATTGTTTTGTCTCCACCAATGAAATGCACAATGACTTTCTATCATCAACTGAATCCCACTAATACCTTCCTCCGTCTTTACTTGCTCATTAGGAAATTGAAATATCTGAGGTGTTCCATAAGGAGTAAGTCCCGCTTTCAAAGATAGATTTCTTAACAAACTAAAACTAAATTTCTCATCTAATTGTTTTTCAGTTAAAATACTGATAAGCAAGTTTTCTCCTTTTATACATTCTTTTTTCACTCATAAATCCTCCCTACTTAAAATAGTTAATATCTTTTTTGCTGAATCTCCTTTCCCATAAGGACATTCAACCTCCTTTTTAAACCAGAAATGATTGTCTTCAGATAAGAAAGATAATTTTAAAATTCCCTTTTCTCTTCCTAACAACACAGCTAAACCCATTAATACTGACTCTTGCCTCTCAGTATAATCCCTCAGTATATAGCAAGGTTTTCTTAAATAAGCAGCTTCTTCAATTAACCCCCCACTATCAGTTACTACTGCTTCGCAGTTAATTAATAATTTTACCATCTCCTGATAATTTACTGGCTCTATCATCTTCATATACCCAGTATTTTTAAAAAATTTATTCAGTTTTCTATTAGGATTAGTAAGAAATAAAAACCCTTTTTTAATTTTATCAGATACCTCTTTTATTAATGATAACATTCCTTCAAACCTATCCCAACTCTCTCTTCTATGAAGGGAACATAAATAAACACCTCTTTCAAACCCCTCTGATTTTTTTCTTTCTAATTCACTCAAACCTTTCAAAGAATTCATTTCCATCCTCAATCTATCTATAATAGTATTTCCTACAACATAAGTATTTTTTCTCCTATATTTAAAAATAGGGGTACTCTGACAATTTTGTTCAGTAGGACAAAACCAAACACTACTAAGCCTTTCTATCAAGTCTCTATTCTTTTCTTCTGGAAAAGGGTCTTCCTCAAAAGTCCTCAGCCCTGCCTCTACATGGATTACAGGAACCTTATTATAGTATCCCCACAAAGCCCCAGCTAAAGCAGAAAAAGTATCTCCCTGAACCAGGATATAATCATATTCTTTTTGTTTTTGACTAAGAAACCAATCCAAATCATCATATATTGCTCCAATATTATTGGGGGGAAGATTAGATTCTTTAAATTTACTTATTCCATAGTCTGCTTCAAAATCCAAATATTTAGCTTCGTGTTGCAAAGTACAATAACTTTCTACCTTTAAATTAGGAAATTCTTTGGCATAATAAACTAAGGGATAAACCTTTAGACTCTCCGGTCTAGTACCAAAAACTATTAATATCTTTTTCATTCTTACCCTTCGCAAATAGAAATCACAGACATTCTATTCTCTTTATCAAATTACTCATCACCTTTTGAATACCAAACTTGTCATGAACATACTCATATCCTTGTCGAGCAATTTGTTTTGCTTCGGTTCTTCTAAAAGAAGAAAAATCTATAGCGGCTTTTAAAAAGCCATCTTCTCCCTCAATTTTTAAATGCTTTCCATCCAAAAATAAATCAGGATAACTTACTGGTTCAGACAAGCAAAAAACCCCACAACCCAGAATCTCATAAATTCTGCTCTCAGTATTTAATAAATCAGAGTAGTGGATGTTTAGAACTACCTTACAGGAATTAATAAATCTAATTAGATCCTTTCCATATACTTGTTTCCAAGCTAGTTTCAATGAACCAATTGAATATTTACTCACTACTCTTATTAATTCATGCCAAATCTTTATTCTTCTCTGACTTACTGCTCCATAGAACCCTATGTCTGTATCTTTAGGAATATCACAATCTCTTCTGTGGAATAAAGAATCTGCCCCCATCATTGGAAACCATTCTATATTAAGATTTCTAATCTCTTTTAAAAATTTAGTAGATAGAGGACATCCATTCAATATTAAATCAAAATCTTCTAAAGGCTCTATAGCATAAAGTCTAGCCAATGCTTCCTGATTATCTTCAAAACCCTTATAGGGCAAAAATTCAGCATTCCATAATACTTTTTTTCCCCTATATAATCTTAGTAAGTCTCTATCTATCCCTCTCCCCTGAATAAATACAAAATTATCATCTGAAGAAAACTTACCTAGATTAAATTCCTTTATATCTATTATTCTTAAATTCACAAACTCACTAACATGCCTTGCTATTAATCCTTCTATTCCCCAATCATTTCCTAATTTTCCTACTATAACTATGCTCATATTCACCTTATCGATACTAAAGCTTCTACTATTTTATCTTTAAACAGTCTCCAATTCAATACTCGAGTAGAATAATACAAAGAATTTGATCTAAAGAGACTTCTTTTTTCTTTGTCTAAATATAATTCTTCCATAGCTTCTAAAAACTTCTGAGTATCAACAAACACTTCTCTAAAAGCTATCCCATCTTCCCTTTCCCTCTCCTCTACAATTGGAACTAATATCCCATTATATTGATCCTCCACAAACTCATTCCAAGGAGGGTAATCCGGACATATTATAGCTAAACCATTATTTATTGCTTCCAACAAACTCAATCCTAATCCATCTAATTTAGCTGGATAACAATAAACTTCTCCCATATGATAAAGTCCTGGTAAATTCATACTTCCACAAATAACATCAACTCCATCAAAATCTTCTTTATTTTCATTACCCTCGTCTGGATTAAAATACATTTGACAATGAATTAAAAGACTTCCAAAAGCTTCGGGGTGTTTTTTTAAAAAAAGTTTGTATACAGACAGTAGAGTATTTATTCCTTTTCTATCATTTATGCCTCCCCAACCAACATTTTCAAAAAAAACATAAGGTTTTTTTACTGAAATAACCTTATTCTCTTCCTTCATTCCCCATCCTATCCATTTAGCAAGGCAAAGATTCTCCACCATATTAAAAGCTCTTCTAGTAGAGCAAAGAATTAAATCATAAATTTCTAAAGGACTTGGTTTCTTTAACCAATCTTTATGAAGATAATCAAGATAGGAGGCCACCTTAATCCCTATTTTCTTGACCATTTTTACTAATTCCCAATCATACTCCTCATTGAAAAAAACTAAATCTATCTTTTGTTGTTTTATCTTCTCTAAAAACTCAGCTTTCTTCAAATCGTAATAATTGTAATACCAGATATTTTCATCATGCCAACCCCTCCTCCTAAATTCCAATTTAGGCTGATTCCCTATCCCCCCCATTCTTGCATGAATAAACACCTCATGCCCCAATTCTTCAAATACTTTTTTAAATGTTTTAGTTACTTCTGTTTGGCCTCTATGAAACCAAATAGTAGGTAAAGCAATCCTCATTTCTGTTTACCTCTTTTCTCTTCTAATTCTCTTTAGGGGAGGAGGGGAAACAAGAGATTCTTCTCCCTCTATAAAAGTAGGTATTCTTTCTTCTCCTTCTTCTACTCTTTCTTCTTCTATTCGATGTTTAAATATTTTTCTGTTTGTTAAACGAGAATAAACAGGTCTATTTCCTTTTTCCTTACTTCTTCTTATTCGCAACATCTCTTCCTGATGCTCTTTAATAGCTTCTTCGTCGTCCTCAGCTAATATATCTTTATCTGAATAAATAATTTTTACCTTACCATATTTGGCTAAATCAAACGCCTTTTCTTTTAGCATAAATCCCACTGTTGGAAAAGCCCCAAAACCAGCTATAGAATGATAAGGCATAATCTGTATCCGAATCATCTCCTTAGCTTTTTCTTCTTCTTTAGCAATAAACTCCTTAACTACTTCATCTACTGTCCGTCCACTTTCGATAGCTTCTTTCATTAAATCCTTTAATACATCGGATTCCATAAATCCTCCTTTAGTTAGTGTCTTATGGGGGAGGAAAGATTTTTCTCTCTTCCCCCATAAAATTATCATAAACTATTTACTCACACTCAAAGGCAATACTCTCCCTGAACCTACCAGTGCAATACTAAATTGGATGTGAGTACCTCCTCCTCGCTGAACCCTATAGGAACCAGCTATATAGCGTTGAGTAGCATTAATAGGAGTAGCTATTATAGTATTTTTTGTGGTCCTTACCATAGTACTCCCTGCTATAGCTGTCCAACTAGAAGCGTTTGTTCCTGGGTTCTGGAAAAACCTTACAGTCAACGTTCCTACTGACCCAGGCTGACCCGCAGGAGCATATCCTGCCCAACTAGAACCCCTAATTACTATTGCTAAAAGAGATTCATTGATCCCTAAAGTAGCCGTGTCCATAGTAGCACATCTTTTTGATACAGCATTTCTAATTGGACTTCCGGCAAAAACATCCATTACCTTTGTATTTCGGTAAAGATCATCTAAACCCAATATATTTTCTCCTTCTTAGTTCAAAAGATTAATCTTAACTCTGAACAAGATCATCCGCAAAGACAATAGCTGCTTGATGACGCAAACCAAAATCAGATCTAGTTATTCCTCTTAACCAAACCTGATCTGTCTCAAAAGCAGTTCCTGCCTCTGCGCTAGCCTTAATCTCCAAAGTAGCCTTCCGCCCTATTATACATTCTGTAAACATCCCAGCCAGAATATAGGTCAAGGTTGTCCCCCCAGCCTTTACCCTGGTATTACTCACTTGAGTAGTAGTATATACAGGGTAACCTCCTAAAAGATATCCGGCCTTATTAGTCGGGTCCTTGACTATATCCAACATAAACTCCCCAGTATTAGCAGCGGTCTGATTAGCCCTTCTGGAAAGCAATATAGCCAACATCTTTGGCCGCATTATCCATCCTTGCATTACAGCATTTTGCTCCTCCACCGTTCCCACCAGAAGCTGTACATCCTGACTTTCAAAAGTATCTCCATTTCCTCCAGTAGTTGTAGGAGTAAAAGTTGTTATACTTGGGTGGACAATAATCCCCATCGGGGTAGTCTGAGAACCAGACCCAGAAAGCCAGGTTAGATCCTCCTTTTCAGCTATCTTCAAGGCCATATCCTGCCGAATAACTGCCTCTGCAGCTGGAGTAGAGCTACTTATTAGCTCTGAGCTCAACTGTTGAAAAGTAGCTAACTTCTTAGCTCTAAGCAAAAGAGAACCAAACTTAGCATTAGTAGTTATCCGAGTCCGAATATTCTCATTCTCTCCTACCCACTGAGCATCTACTCCAGAAGTCTGCCTAGGAATATCTAGCTGGCCAGATATAGGTAGAGGAACCTCTCTAGCTCCTGCCCTCTGAACAACGACCATTGGCCGAAGCATATCTATTATCTCTGGAGACTGAATAGGCTCTACTAAATACCCACCTAGCTCATCATTAGAAAACCCCAAAACTTTAGCTAGATAGGACTTCACATCCTTCATTTCCACCCCTTTTAAGGGCTCTGCCATCATTTGCTTAATAGAATAAGAAATTGAATCGGGCAATCCATTACAATTCAAAGGGGTAATCCAATAACCAATCTCTGCCTCCTGACCATATCCATACCTAGCCAACTCCTCGTGAACCCCCCGCTCTACCTTAGCTACCTTCCAATCGTGACTTAATTGGGCTTGAATTATTCTCAAAAAAGAATATCCCCCTCTGTCTCCTATTTGTCCCCTAGTAACATAGGGAGCTTGAGCATCAAGGGGATTAAACCTAATCTTTCTCTGATCAACTATCTCCTCTTTTAACTGGGTTAATCTTGAATCAAATTCTTTATTAAGTTCATTTTTAAGCTCTCCCAAAAAGGAGCTTATAGTATCTTTTACTGTGGTCTGGACAAGCTCTACAACCTTTGTTCGAGCCTTATCCTGTTTATCTTTTAAATCGTCTCCCATCCTATCTCCTCTATCCTTTTTTATTTCCTTACAACTTTCCAGGATGGGGATTCTATCTCGATCCCTAAAAATAAATTCTTATTGTGTTCTTTCTCATAATGCTATTGGTAATATACCACCCCCTTTATTGTTTATATTAGATTCCAACAAAAGCAAAGTAGCCAGCAAAAGATTTCCTTTTAAAAATATCTGTACTGTTGTCCTCTTACAAACTCTACACCTACAAGATATTTTCCCATCATATATTTTATATCTAAAAGGCATAACTTTATTACAATCCTTATTCAAGCACTTTACTTGCTTTAAAGTTTCTGCCTCATTATAAATTGACATCCTCTTCCTCTAATAAGAGAGCAAGTACCTCTTCCCAATCCTCTACATCTCCCTCATTATTACCATCTATTATCATTCCTTCTAACTCTTTAATCTCTTCTGCTAATCCCTCTTCTTCTTCTTCCTCCCCAGCAGCCTTAAGTACCTCTTCCAAGTTTTTTATAGCCTCTTTAATCCGAGCCTTGTTCTTAGCATTTAAAACAGCCCCCACTTTTTCTGTAAATTCCTGGACAAACTCTTCGCCATAAGCAGCCCCAGCCATCATAGCATCCATCATACAGCTTCGAGCTTTATCCATATAACCTATTGCTTCCATCATATGATTAATCATCTCGTGTTGATCTTTTGTCTCTTTCAATACTCCTTCATGGGAAGCAAAGACCCAAGAACTATCTCCAATTCTAATTATCCCTTCTCCTTTTTCATCATCTACATCTAACATAAAATCAATTAAATTCTGTTCATCATCATATATATCAATGGCTTTCTTAGGCCCCCCTACTGCCTTTACTTTACAATCATCCATAGGAGTTGTCCTACCAGGATTTATGCAAATTGTTCTTAACCGAGTAAAATCATCTGGATTAGCCTGTCTAAACCGCCAGGATGAGTCAGACTCATCCACCTTATCTGTACGAAAATCATGTTCTTTAGCCCAAGTCTTACAAGTAGCTACATTATCCCACTTGGTCTTAGGAAAGATAAGGGTCTGTACTTCAAATTGTTTCTCTTCTTTTTCCTGTTTTCCTAAAACCCTTTCTAATAATTGATCTAATCCCTCCTGATTAGTTATATCTATTTCTTTTTCTTTCTGCTCCCCCTCTTGTTCTCTACTCTCTTGTCCCTGGCTTTTTTCTTCTGCTTGTTCTTTCCCATACTCACACCCTCCCTTCTCTTTTGCTTCTTCACAGGACTCATGCTTGCATTGTCTAACCGGATAATAAAATGTTTTCCTTTCTTCCAAGAAATCATAAACTTCTAACAAAAACCTCTCTGCTTCTTCATTCATGATTCCTTTATCCTTCATCCACCCTATCTCTTTTCTTATCTCAGTAGAATCAAACTCACTAATATCCCTAATAACACTAGCTGAAGGATTAGCCGGGACGGGGCAAATAGAATATTCCAGTAATTCTTGCCTTAAAAACTCTCTTCTAACAGGCTTCTTTTTATCCCTATCCTGCTCTTCTATCCAATTCTCTTCTAACCCAATAAATCCTACTGAACCACAATTAAGAAATTTATTATTAAAGAGATTAAAAACAGCCTCTCCCAACCCATTTCCCGTCTCCCCAGTAGTGAACAAAATATTTCCTTTCAACTGTTCTCCATCTATTAAGGTCTTTTCTGATCGCCCTATGGGAAGACCTGCATGATTGTGTGCCCAAAGAACTACCGGGTTCTTTTTATAATTCTTTATGTCCCACCCCGCTACTTTTATTACTTCTCTATCCCGGTCTATGGTCTCATCTGAGAAAACCATTTCTATAGTTCTTTTCTTTTCATCTATAGCCTTCAATTCCTGATAAGTAGGCCAAGAAGCCATAACTTCCCTTCCATCTTTTACCCCTATCTTAATTGCCAAATCTATTTCCCCTCTACAATATCCTTTTTAATCATCTTATCTATAAAACTTTCTGGCTTCTTCTTTTTCTTTCCCATTTTCTCTCCTCCCTCTCCTTCTTCTTCATTATATTCTTGTTCTATCAAATCCATTACTTTGTCTAATCTCCGATCCTGCTCTTTATATCCATCTGAACCAGGATCAGCCCTATACATTCCCCCATAAAGTATTTCTCTTAGCTCTTCTCTCATAAATTATTCCTCCTCCTCCTCTTCTTCTTCCTCTATTATTTCTTCCTCAGAAGGCTCTCCCCTGTCATACTCTGGATCATAAGAATCATCCTCCGTCAATTTTGCAGGAAGAACCTTGCCCTCCTCATCCACAAAATTAATTGATTCAATCCAATCTCTAAAATCCTTTTCTTCTTTTTCTTGTTCTACCATTTACAAACCGCCTCCCCCTATTATGTCCCATACCATTGGATCTATATATGCCTTCTTTGCCATAGACGGAGTGTTTTTTAGAAAAAAACTTACTTTTTCCAAAGTGGTTTTTATTATATCCTTTTTTTCTTTGGTAGACAAAACTTTTCCCCCATATTGTTTCAACTCTTCCCTAGCAATACGAGAGCCATGAAAAGTTCTAAAATCCTTAATAGAAAAACTCTTACCAGATATTTCCTTAATATATTTATTGAGTTCATTTGCTGGAATATCAGGAAAAAGCCTCTCTCCTATTTGCACTTGACTTTGCCTAGCTTTTAACCAAGTAGCCAAAACATTATCTTCTAATTCATAATGAGCGGGTATACCTTTCTTTGCTACAAAATCTAAAATAATTTTATTACCTTTAACAACCACATGTTCATTTTGTAAGGTTGTTAACCCATAGGCTTTTTTCTTTGCCTTCACATCAACCAAAGACCCCGCTCTTATGCCTGTTTTATCTTCAAGCTTCAGAAGAAAAGCTCTTGAATCATTATTAACTATCCCTTTCTCAATCCCATTTCTAATCTTATCTATCTTTCTTTCAAAAATTTTTAGCCTATTAAACTTATTTTTAGCTGCCTCTCCTATATGCAGAGCTGAATATCTATATTGCCATCTACCCGCAATATCCATACCAACAACTTGCACCTTTGCTTTAGGATCAGTAGAGGCTACTACTTGCTTCCATCCAGGAGGAATTCTCATCTTTTTAAATCTTTCTGTAACCTCTTCAGAAACAAGCTCTCCCCTTAAACTCCATTCCCCTCCTTCATCTCTTGTATAATCCATACATTCAGAAGGAATTTTAAACTCAAAGCCAACAGTAAAAAATTTTTCTGGTAAAATACACTTTACAAACCGGCCAATAGAACTCATAGGAGGTTCATAAATAGGTTTTGCTTCAATCTCTCCTAGCTTTTCTCTAATTACTGGAAGTATAGAACACCGACAGCCTACGTGGGGATCCGGGGGCTGATAATATCCCCCAGAAAAGCTGGCCTCCAAATCTACTACCTCACCATGCAATCTAGCACAAATTTCCTCTACTCTACTATCAAGCTGAGCCAACCACTGCTTTGCTCTAACAATATGCCTATTCCTTTGATACTGAGTTAATCTACTAAAGTTAGCTATTCTTATAGTCTCAGTTCTAGCTATCCGTCTAGCAGCATATCCCTTTTCTCTTATTGTTCCAGCAAAAACATTTTGAGCTCTCTTAGTTAATTCCTCTACGCTCTCTCCCAATCTATATCCTTCATTAAATGTATTCTCTAGTTTTTCTAACTGAGTCCCTGTTACCCCAGAATATTGACCCGGCCTAAGATTTTCCCTACCTGTACCAGCAAACCAGCTTGCCTGATTCCTTCCATATTCTATCACAGTAGGGCTCTGCTCATCTACTAAATTAGTCAAATTCCATTTAGCCATCTCTTCACTAGAAGTATTCCTCATTATAAAACCAAAATTACTTAAATATATATCCCTCATATTATTTATTGCATGACTCTCATCAAACAATAATGATTTAACAGGTATAAGTTGGCCTTCATTTAATTTATTTAAATTATTTAAGGTCTCATTTAACTCTCTCCTAAACTCTACATTCAAAGACCTTACAAAGCGGTCTTCTTCCTTTAATCTCCTTACTGCCCATTCCCTCCAGTATTGCTGTTGTTCCTCTCCTATATCAAATTCTGGTTGAATACTCCATATATACTCTTCTGAATACTTATCCTCTACCAAAGAAGTATTATCATCAGTCTTGATGTCTAATACTTCTCCTTCTATTAATTTAGCATTGCCATTATCTTTTATCTTTTTAGCTATTTTCTCTGCTAATATATTAAGAATTCCCTCTACCTGAACCCCCCCTCCTCCAGAGGACATAAAGCCAGCTGGAACTAAATTAGCTGAAACCAGAGGCTCTTTACCTCCCCATGAGGCTGGAGGCAAGCTATAAAGTCTCTCTCTAACTTCATCTACCGAAAAAATTGGATTGTTCCCCCCAATTAACCTTACAGCTATTTCGCTTTTTTCTATCTCACTCATTTGTAATGATCTTACTTCACTCAAGTCATGTCTAAATCTATAGTTTGATAACTCACTCTTCTTAAAAAAGAAAGGCAATAACCACTCGTCAAAGAACCCTTCTCGCTTCTTGAGTCTAGGAATTATAGTGTCTGACCAAAACAACCTCTCCTGTATTTCTGCATTGGCTAACTTACTAGCTGCTTCCATATCCATCATCTTTAATGGTGGTATATTATATATTGCCTCAACTTCCTCTTTATTCCATTTTTTTAATTCCTTATACTCCATATCTTTTGGAGGAACACTTATTCTTTTCCAATCCAAACCCCCCTCCAAAACCATTGGCCGATGCATCATCTCTACTCCACTATACCGAGCCTCAGTTTGTTTTCTTAATCTTTCAAATTGCTTATCATCCAACCTCCCACCAGCAACTAATATACCTGTCTCTCGTACTCCATGTTTAAAAAAATTACTTTCATAGACTTTAGTATAATATTCAAAAGTCAACCCCATTTTAAATACAGCTAACGGACTAGCTCCCCAAAACCAATTAGTAGGATTATAGTACTTTCTATGAATCATTTCATCCCTAGAATACAAAATTGGCTTCTGTCCATCACCCAAATGAACTGTATAACCCAGTACCTCCCCTGTCTCCTTATCAGGATGTATCCTCACCAAATCTGGCCTTATAGGCCATATTTCTCTGGGCATTTTAGTTGATGGAGATGGGTTTTCCAAGGCCAAAAAGCAATTACCAGTCAATTCCATATATATACTTTCAGCTTCAGTAAAGTCATAATAAGTCATTACCGGATTAATATTTTCAAATAACCTAGGTAAGGAACCTGAATATATATTTTCCCATTCTCCCTTCCGATTCCGTCCTTGAATAAGAAGAGGAAGCTGAGCCTGTGCTTCACTTATTGCTCTTACTGCCCGAAAAACCCAAACATTAGCCAAAGCTCCTTCCCCATACACAGAAAGAAAATCCTTAAAAGCATAAGCTTTCGGGGCTTCTATTCCAGTCTCCTGCTGCCAAGGAGAAATAACTTGAGCCAAAACCCTATGGACTTTCTCTTCCCCCCGAGAACTTATTTTATCAATATCTTTTCTTTTCATTTTCTTACTCTATCTGATTCCAAAAATACATGATCCCCTATTTTACAAACTCATTTCATCTTCACTGCCCACCAAGGAGGGATATTCAATCTCATTTCCTTAGGGGCATAGTAGTGATCCGCCCTGTCCGCCAAGCCTATCAATCTTTCTCCCAATTCCCAACATCCCTCCTCCACCAATTATATAAGGCATCCCCTGGGTAATATCTTGACTGTAAATAATTAGGGCTATTCCATACAATATGCTTAGGCATCCCGTTACCTTAGTAATCCAACTTTTCATAAAAATCACCTCCCTATAAAAAAATATTACACCGTCACTGACCTCATATAATCCTGCAAAATAATATCCCATTCCCAGCCTATTGGCCTAAAAGGAGGACGATACAGTCTTATTTCTTCGATCTCTTCCTGCCAAGAAGCTAAAATCTTAGGGTCAGGATCAAGTGGCTCCATATCATATTGAGTCTTTTTGTCCCGGGCTATCCTACCAGATGAACATCGCTGGCTGCAAGCTGGAACATATCCGGGGAACATTTTTATCTTTATATCTACTATAGTTCTTTTTCTGATTACTTCTTTGCCACAGTCAGGACAGGGGAATGATACAAACTCACAGGCAGAGCAATACTTTTTCTTATTGTTATTGCCCATCTCTACGCTACAATTCGCACAAAGGCTTCTTAGAGACATAGCTCAACTCCCTATAGTAAAACTGGGCATGAATATTCTAGATAAATAAAATCTTCTATCCAGGCATAGGTCTCTATGGCCCAGGCATCGTCATTATGCCAATGCTTATAAGCCAATAGACCATATTTGGGCTCAAAAGTATTAAGATCAGGCCCAATATCATAGGCATAATTCTCTTGTATTCCATATAAGGACGTAAGAACTAGATAAGCCCGTAATCCTATATTACCTCCAAAATCATAGGTTCCTATATCACTTATATAATAACCCCAAGAAAAGTTTTGCCTAAATATAGGCTGGCAAGATATTATGTTTTTTTCATCTACCCACCTCTCTAAGTTTGCTCCTATTAACTCTGCTATATTGTTTACCTCAAACAATCTCTTAACCACAGGGATAGAAGGCTCCCATAAAAACCCCTTCTCATTATCTAATAAAGTGCTTCGGATAGCTATAATCTCTTCATTACCTAACAAATCATTATGATAAACATCAAATATATGTTGCCCTGTAGTTCCTATTCTTTGAATCTGTACCAGTCTATCTCCAATAATTATTTCTCCCCAATGGCTATTATGAAAATCCCAGGGATCATCAGGGCTATGGTAATCTACTTCTCTGTGCTTAGCCTTACCAGGAAAATTCAGGGCAAAGGCTGTAAACATCTGATTTAGATCAATTTTCAATTTCCTGTCCCTCCCACCAAATGCTTTATACACCGCTCATCAATCTTTCTTAGCCAATCCGTTATCTCTTGATGATATACTCCCTGCTGAATCCTTAGATCAACAATACCATCTTTCATTTCCACAAATCTTTTTTCAAATTGTTTAAATTCATCCTGGTAGACAACCCCATTAGCCAACTTATTCATTCTATCCCAGGTTATTTTTACTACCGCCCCTACACCACCGAGGGCTATAAAAGAAGTAATTAAAAAGATAATTGTTTTTGGGTCTGCAAATATATCCACTCATCACTCCTTCTTTTTTATCTGGCATCTGTTTCTGTTTTTCCATCTTCCTTTATTACTACTATCTTTACAGGGTTTCCACAAAGCTGACACAATCTAATTTTAGTACTCTCCCAGTATACACCACACTTATCATTGGTGCATTTTGCGTAAGAACCATCAGTTTTTTCTTGATTTTTACGGAACATTATTTCACTTTAACCCTCCTCCAGACCTGATATAAAATAAACCTGCCTTTATAATTTTACCTAGCATATTCTTATCTAGAGGATGATCCACCACGTACTGGTCAATCATCTCTGGCGTTAAATCTCCAAACTTAGTTATTTGCGGAAATTCGGCTAGAATAAGCCCTTCAAAGGCTTTAGCGGCTTTCTCTTCATCTGTTAAAAGAGGAACAAAATCATAGGTTAGCTGATACTTGCCCTCTAAATCTTTAGTAACAATTATTTTAGTGGCAGTAAAGGCCTTATTTATTTCTTCTGGCAAAGAAATACTTATATAGACTTCATCAGCTTTTAGCATCTCTAGTTCATTTATTCCCGGTGCACACTCAGTAGTATCTAAAAGATTAAGGGCATATTTTTCAATAACTTCTAGCTTAACTGTATTAATCTTACACCTAACACAATTAGGAGTACCAGCAAAAGCTATTACAGAAAAGCAGCCTAGCAATAACGTTGTTATAAATAGTTTTTTCATATCTTTTCTCCTAATCAATTTTATATCCAGCACAAAAACTATTATTATTTCCTAGTGTATCAACGTTCCCTCCTGTGTTTTGCGTCCCCGCACATTGAGCATAATCATTCTCGTCAAGAAATAGTAGTACGCTACTGCATGGGGTTATACCAGATGTCCCTGCTGCATGGGGCCCTCCGGTTCCTGGATAAGTAATAGAACCGTTTTTAAGCACCCCATGCTGATACACTTTTCCATCTACACCTGGGTTAAAACCCACACAACCTATAATAAGATAATGCCCATCCTCCCCAGGAGTGTAGCGATCAGTTGACAAATTATATTTCCCCGCAGGATCAAAATCTTCTCCATCCATACCAATAACCGTCCATGCCTCTGAAGTTGTTGTTGTTCCCACAGTAGTATTAGCGAAAAATTGTAATCTTCTTTCTCCCATCATTGGCCCCTCGGCAAAGGCTGCTGGGATAGGGCTTTTAGTAACTGACAACCCTTCAAAATCCGCTATATCAGTATCTGCAGAAGCTACTAGCTGAATTACTATGTTGGTAGGAGTAGCATCCGTGGTACAAGTGCCAGTTACTAATGTCCATGACGTTGCTGTAGTATCGGTGTTTATATTAGATACGCAACCAGTCGTTATAACACTAGTCGTGTCTCCTGCTGTAGCCTTTGTCCATACTGAGATAGAATATACAGTAGAAGCTTCAAGGGTAGCTAAGGTAATGCTTATCCCTTCATCCCCGGCCCCCGTTGCCGTTACTCTCGCCGCATAAGGCCCTACACTTCCATAACCCTTAATACCCGTTATCTGAGCCACAGTAGGTGTAAGCACCAACGCAGTCCCAAACGGAGCATTACCAGTCCCATCTGGCCATAACTCCATTCCACCAGTGCCAGAGGAAAGAAGGTTGGAAGGATTGGCGTTGGGGCCGAGGCCCTCAATATAATCACCTGATCTCACTTGCCCAGGGACACCAGCGTTCAATACTAAGGGCTTCTTATCTGCCGCTATAAGAAAAGGAAACAGCATTACCAAAAAAGCTAGCAACCAATGTTTTCTTTTCATAATATTTATCTTCTCCCTATTTTAAGCCTAAATAAATATTAACAATATCGCTAGCTCCCGGGCTTGCTGCCCTTACTCCTACCCTCAAATGATCTATTTCCTCAGTCACCATATATCCCGTGTACCAGGTAGCCTGCTCGGACGTCTTAGTAAATACATCCAACTGTGTCCAGGTACTCATAAAAGCAGCCTTACCCTCTATACTAAAAGCTACAGAGCCACTATTCAATATTCTAGGCTGATAATATATTTCTTTACTTCTATATCTTGATACATCTATCAAACCATTAGTAGCTGCCAAACCACCAGAACCCACCGAGTTATATACAAAACTACTCGCTAGTCTAACTGGATTAAATTCCCGAAATAGAAATTGAGTAGCTGCCTTATAATAGGCATTCTGGTAAACATCAAAAATAGTAGATCTAGGCATATTTAAATTATTTTCCTTTCCTCAATTCTATTATATTAATTTGTACAACACTTCTTAGTCCACATCAAGTTTAATAACAACACTATAGGTCAAACCCCCATCTGAACCACAATAACTGAATTACCGACACAGTCCTGATGGAGGTGCCCCGGCAATAAATTTTAATTCTCCAAATTGTGATGGGTCAAGATAGCTTGTCCCATCACCACTCCATTCCTCCTGACTTTCTCTTGTACCGCCGGTATCGGAATCGTTAATGGCAAAATCAAGACCAATAATATCGTTTATTGCGGGAGATACTCCGCTTCCCCCTAAGTCTGCCCAGGTTGCACTTGCTTCTCCTATCCAACCTGCATTTGCATCCCAGCCATTGCCGGTATTAGATGAGCCTAATAGCCAGGCAGGATCGTCTACTGCCGTGCCATTCTTAGCCTTTCTTCGATCAGTATTAGGATCGGCCCTGGAATCAACACCTAGCTGCCAGTCATTAGCATCATAGCTTGTTGCGGCCTCATTATTTCGGTCAAAGTATATCTCCACTGAGTCCCATTTGTGCATATTGCCGCTCGGATGAGATGTTGGAGCTTGGACAGAATCATCATCTATATCCCAAGCAATATATATTTTACTTGAGTCAAAGAGGCACTTAAATTGCCCTGCTGTACCACTATCGCAAGTCCCCACCACACACATTGTCGCTTCAATATCATAGGCCGTAGCGGCTGTCCATACAGAATCAGCAATAGCCCCATCTATGGTCGGTGGAGTTGCCGTCTGTGTACAATAAGCTAGCTTATTACTTGGGGGAGGTGGGGGAGGAGGGATTCCAGTAACCAGTTTATATATGCCTACAGTAGCAGTAGCGAAAATATCGTTACTTGGGTCTTGGTATAATCCAAAACCTACACCTTCAGGGGCCCATATTAACCCATCCATATAGCTCACCCAGTTGGTTCCACCATCAATAGTTTTTATTAACCCTCCGCTATAGCCAAACTCCCAATCATGGTTCCAACTGGCATAAACAGTATTACCAGTTGCATCGGTACGGTCAACTAAAACAACACCATTCAGCATTTTGGCATCAGTTGCTGTATATTTTGCTGTCCAGGATGTCCCGGCATTTTCACTCTTCAATATCTTATTGTTATCCGTTACTGCCCAAACATTGTTGTTATTATTCGGATCAACCATCACTCCTAGAAAATTCCCAGCAACAAAATAAGCACTATTGTATACAATTGACCATGAGGCCAGATTTGTTGATAAGGCTTTGTAAATATCCCCATTACAGATATTATAAGCATTCCCTGAAGAATCAAAAGCAGGACGGCCACATTTATCTACAGTCAAAACCTTAGTAAAACTTGCTCCGGCATTAGACGAATACCAAATGCCTCCAGACGCACCGCTTCTATCTTTTCTGGCGCCAACTAAAATTTTGTTAGTATCTACTGGACTGACAGCTATCCTGGGCCAGGTAGCTAGAATTTTCCCAGTCCCACTTGCCCCTAAGTTAGAAGATACTAATGTCCAGTTAAGACCTCCATCTGTGGTTTTAAATACTAATAACGATCCGGCAGAAGCCTCAACCCCTGCACAAGCATAATAAATGGTATTAGCATCTATCGCATCTACACCACCACACTCATACTGCGTAGTTCCAGGACCAAGATAAAAGCCTGCCCAAGGTCCATCAGGGCTACTGGTAGATTTATGTGTTGCATAATCATAGTCCGCAGTCCAACAATTCCCCCCAGCACAATCTACATCTATTGCTGGAAGGTCATAGTAACCACTCGTTTGTGAGGTGAAAATAGCCCCACCATCTGTGCTCCTCCAGAACCCAAACTCTCCTGAAAGCCAAAAATTACTACCTGCCGCAATTAAGTCTCTTGGTTGAAAAAATGGAGTGCCATCATTCATATTATTACACTGATTCTGGACACAGTTAGCTATAGACATTGCAGCTTCTGTCCAGGATAAACCATTTGAGGAACAATATACTGGGTGTCCCCCTGTATCATTACTCTCAGGCCGATACTCGATTACACAGACAACCCCATTAGTATTTACTGCTATCTGGGTAGGAATGTCATCACTTGTTCCGGCACATTCGTTACAACTAGCATTCCATTTTGCCCAGGTTACTCCTCTATTTGTTGACTTATATATATCACTACCAGTAGTTCCTCTTTTTACTAAGTAGACAATATCATCATTAGATGGGTCAACATACATAAACCGAAGGTTGCCTGCACTAACCCCTGTGGCTAATGTCCAATCTCCAGTAGCATCACAGCTAGAAGTAGGATTACAATAATAAACACCATCTTCTGTTGAGATAAGGACTAATTGAGTACCAGTCTTATCCACTACATCAACATCCCAAATTGTCTGAACGCCTGAAGGGATTCCAGTACCTAAATCAGTAAATGTGCTGGCACTAATTTTACCAAAAGGAACTTTGTTGGGGGTAACATCATTTTTATTTCCATACCCAGACATCCAAATAACACTATTAGAATCGGATGACCAGGGGAATCTACTAACCATCCAATCTAACTTAGAGTATGTTTCTGGCCATATACTCTCTGCTACTATCGTCCAAACATTGCCCCCATCTTGACTCCGGTAGACTATTGGATCATAGCTGTAGGACCAATTATCAACCTTTATAATTCCGAGGTACAAATTCGCATTATCCGTTCTTATCAACCCGTAACATCCATACTTTCTTATCCCACCCGCAGCTTTTACATTCCACGTTTCACCACCATCTACGGTAAGATACGGTAGATCTATATCAGCACAGCCATAGACTGTATCAACATCTACCGCAGTCATCTGCCTACCAGGCCCGCCAGACTGAATCCCGCCCCACTGCCACGTATAAGCAGAAAGAATAAAACTACATAAAAAGATAAATAGTATTTTTTTCATCTCTTCTTCATATTAACGTAAATGTTCCACTAATAACATAGAGCTATCAAACGAACTTGCTGCATCATTTAATTGTATTGTAGCTTTTATTGTTACATCGGCTGCAGTATTTTGGGCTGCCGTTCCCTGACCATTATTCCCCGATGCTATGTCTATTTCATTGTATTCCTGAGCACTTACAGAACCGGTATTAAAAACAGTAATCTGAAGAATTCTATTCTGTGCTCCACTTGTAGTTATTTGTCCCACCACAGTTGTCCCAAAGTATACCCTAATTGTTACATTCCCCGTTCCAGAATAAGTGATACTTTCAAGTTGAGCGGTTATACGGACACCGTCATTTATACCTAATGTACTGGCCGGTAGGGTATAAACAATACCATTTGTTTCATTTGTTGTTCCCGTTACATTAACATCTGTCCACTGACGAGATAAGACATAGCTCCCCACTACTCCGGTATCACTATTAACCGTTACTATTGGGGCTGCATCCGTTCCAGTAACCGCCACAGTCAGCCCAGTCCCAAAAACATAATCCGTACTGGTAGGATTAGAAGTATCAAGCCCTCCTGGTGTTGTATCCCCATCAACAATCAGATCAGTATAATTAGTCACACAACCAATCTGATGAGTCGCCCCACCATAATAGGCATGTTCGGTCCCATCATCGGGATCAATACATACCTCTGTCCAATTAGCATCGGAAAAGTCAATTACCGCTGACGGCGTAGAGCATAAACGTTTTACACTAGCTGTCGCTGTATCAAGTTTTGCCCTGGTTATAGTGCCATCACTCGGAGCAGGAGCAACATCTCCAATAAGCCCCCCCTGGACATCATCTTGCCTAAGATATTGACCATTACTAGGCCAGGTAATAATGGCCTTACCACCAAGACTATCCATAGCATTAAGGCTATAAATCAGACCTAATGCAAGGCTAATATAAATGGAGGTAATAAAGATTAGTCGCTTCATGATTCTCCTATTTAGGCACTACCTCAGCCGCTTCTTCCGCAGTAACCAAGGGCTTAATATTTATGATCCAATCCGGCGTTCCCTTCTCATCTATATCTCGCCAATCGAGAAAGAGCCGGATATATTTCTCTATGCGCCTAAAGTTAAATTGCATCTTATCTAATGCAACTTGGTCAATACCCTGAAGATCGTTCAAGGTAACAGAACCTTTGCGCTCCTCATCTCCTGTCCAGGTATAGTTAACATTTATGGTTCCGGTCTGAGGATTTATTCTGATCTCATCAATCCTGACCGCATCATAACTAAAGCTCTTGGCCCATACTGGACTAATTAATAGGATGCTCCCTAAGATAACTAATGCGCTGATCTTTTTCATAGATTTGATCTCCTTTCATATTAAAGGCTAGGTTAAATAAGTCTGTCCATTTCCACGGTTCGTGCTTTCTGGACATGACTAAACGAGATTGCTGATACTCTTGTTGCAGTATCTGGGTGGCAGATAGGGCATAGTTATAGACTTTTACTTCATCTATCCGGGCTTGAGCATAATAGGTTGCAGTTGTATCATATCTTCCCAACTTAATTGTCCATGTAGGTTGAGACTGAGGATTAAGGGTTCTTGTAGTTGGAGTTGTAGCAACTCCATTAATATATAAAATTAATTGAGTAGAAGATAAAACAAAAGTAGCATGAATCCAGTTATTTTGAATATATGAATAACCAGAAGTCAAAGAGTATGTCGTTCCATTAGAAATAAATCCTTTTATTATAGAAGAAGAAGATAAATATAATAGCCAAGATATATTAGCTGCTCCGTCCCCATTATCATGACTTAATATTCCACCATAACCAGATTCCTGTGGATAAACCCAAGCCATAATAGTAAAATTCCCTGTCAAATTTAAACTACTCCCCGTCCCACAATTAAACCAATCTGTGCTCCCATCAAATCCTATGGCTGTCCCTCTATTAGGTAGGTATGTGGTCTGGCTATAATCAGGACTTCCATTGGCCGTACAATTATTCCCATAGCCTGACAAGTCAGTTAGATTACCAGAAGCCTCATTCATATTAAGATGCAGGACTAAATCACTTGCCCAAGTCTGTGAGGATAAAAATAAGCTAAATAATATGGCTAATATTAATCTTTTTATCATCTTAACTCCCCCTTGACCATATTAACTTCCCCTGCTCCAACATACCTTACAGCCCCTTACCCTGGCATTCCCAACCAGCGGAGTCCCACCTTCTTCGCTAATATCCCTCCTTAAACCAAATCTAACTAAATCGCCGCCCGTAAATGGTGTTGTTAAAGTTCCGGTTGTAGTATTCAAATCCCCCGCCGTCCCATCTGTTGTTTGCAAGGTCATGGCTACATCGGTTGCTGCGCCATCCACTGCATCAGAATCACTAACACTCCGATAATCTATATCAAATTGAGCATCTCCCACAATAGCAGCCGCAGAGAACCAATATACCTCGACTGTAGCATTTCCAGCATCATAACCAGTGGGGACTTGAAAATCCCAATAGGCATTATTATCTGCCGCATCGGAGAAATCAAGCACTGCATAAGGAGAAGTCCCATCTACCGTTACTAAAGTAGCGGCTGCTGGAGTGCCATCCGGTAAATAGGCAGTGGAGGGAGATAGAAAAACACATTCGGTAGGCTTAGCAGAACCGCCATAAGACAGAACCCCAGCATTACTTATCCGTATAAAATTAGTCAGATCGCCTACTTCAAAAGCCCCAACAATATATTTTTTGTCTGCTGACTCATCCCACAACTCATATTTGCCGGATGTTGCCCCAAAAAACTGAACATCGTAGCCTGTATCATCTTGGCCTAAAGTAACCGGCCCCAAAATAGTACCTCCAGATGTAGTGAATAGAGTTCCTGAAGTAGGTAAAGCAAGATTAGTTGTACCAGTAAGCGTCAACGTTAGAGCAAAATTGCCTATTGTTGTTAAATTATTTGCAAGGACAAGATTGCCACCAAGATTGATTGTGCGGCTTAAATTATTGACAAGAAGATTCAATACCCGATCAGCAGAATCATTTTCGTTCCACACTAAGCTGATGGTATTTGACTCATCAATATCCATTAGTACTAATCTTAATGTTCCTTCTTCATCTAACAGAGCTTCCAAGGATCGGATAGCCCGACTAGATAATTCATATCCCTCTATATTTACAACCATATTTAACCCTATCAAAAGGGCAATAATTAAGATAAAATAAATATACTTATTTCTTTTCATATCTTCTCATATCTTCTCCTATCTTCTCTCTACTATTATATTCTCTAATTAATCTATCTAATTCCTCCCTTTGCTTATCTATAGCAAATATTTTAGGAGCTTCCAATTTCATCTTCCATAACCTCTTCTGTCTTTGTCCTTCTCCTACTATCCGCCTTCCTCTCCATCTCATAGTAGCTGAAAATACATCCGCTCGGAACCAATAAGAAAGAAAAGAATCACTCTCATAAGGCATATGTTGATATTCCCAATAATCAGCCCTCTGAATCAGCTGGTTTCCTACATCTATCCTCTGCTGAGAGGATAGACTATTAGTAGTAGCACAGCTACAAAAAAACAAAAAGCTAACCCCTACAAACAAGCTCTTCATAACTTTCCCTAGTCCACAAACCTTGCTCTTCCACTATAAGCCTATTCTTTTTATTTTGCTCCCTATACCACTCATCAGTTCTTCGAGGATGATAAAAATGCTTAACCCTATCAGCCAGCCCCTTCCCCAACAATAAACCTAGTTTAAAATAATCCTTCTGAAGAAGCAAGCTCATTCGACCCAAAAAGTCATAATCCATAAATCCCCAATCTTTCATTCTACAATCCCATCCCCCAATAGTCAATGCCCATTCCCTTCTAACCATAATAAAATCCCCCAGGGAATCATTATTTTCTTTCCAACTCCTATCTTCCCCCTCATCCATCCGATAAGCAAATACTGGGAGGTTATGAATTAATAACTCACCATAAGCCCGCCATAATAATTGAGGCTCTATTAACCCATCTCCAGTAGTATATATTATTATATCTGAATTACAAAGGTCTGTAGCTTTATTAAATGCTTCACAACAATTATATCCCTCTTCAGTATCTTCATTATGTATAGCCCAATAAGAACCCATCCCATAAAAAACTTTATCTTCTAACAAAGTCTTTATTATCCCCTCTCCCTTAGTTTCCCATCTAGAGGTAACTATAGAAAGAATAGTTATTATCTTATTATTACATTTATCACAAACACCTTCAATATAAGGATATTTATCTATTCTCATATTATTTATTATAAAAACCTCTGTTTAGCGAGACTAAACGACGCTTTTCCACTATACAAACCTTATCCTGGGTTCTGCTGATTTTAATTTTAATATACGAGAAGCAAACGAGATCATAAGAGCATCAAGCTCATCGGGGCTTCTCTTATACCGTCTCTTGAACTCCTCCTTTGGCTCCAAAACTAAGTGCCCTTTACTATGATATTTATATCTTATTTGACTTACCTGATCCACTATATCTTCATTATTATATAATAAGGTCTCATTATCAATCTCCTTCTTTACTTCATTAGCTAACTCAGCCCTTAGATTCATATAATTGCCTTTGTCCAACGCCGATTCTCCTACATTAACAGCATATATCTCTATATCATTAAATTTTTCCATCTCTCCGCTCTCTTTTATCTCTACTAAGCGATCATATACCCCAGCACCTACTCCCACTACATCTATGCATATCTCTTTTATATTAGAATTTTCCTTTACCAAAATCACTATCTCTGCTACAGCATCCATAGTTTTATGCTTAGGTATTTTCTTTATTATTTTAGCTCCAATTTCTTCATTATGTTCTTCATTATATGAACATACTGATCTAGTTTCTCTTGATCTTTCTTTATCATTATCAGAAACACTATCCCCATCATTATCAGAAACACTATCCCCACTGCCATTATCCCTTTCTCTAGTATCTTCCCATTCTCCTCCTTTCTTCTCTATATCTTCCTCTATCCATAATCTTTCATCTCTAATACATTTTTCCCTTAGTAAAATAACAGTAGTATCATCACCTTCCCTAGCTACATCCATAGCTAATACTAATTCACTTTCTTTATATAACTCCAGATTTTCTACATAAGCCGAATAAGCCTTCTGATAATTAACAAGACAATTAATACCCTCTTCTACAAAATTACCTTTAACTCGTATTAAAAAGCGAGGGTCTTCTCTCCCCCATTTTCTAGCCATCTTTTCCGGCCAATCATAATTACATAGGCCAGGAATAATATTCTTTCCGGCTAATACATTGGGACTCTCCTCACAATCTATATGTATCTTATTCCAATCTCTACCTTCTTTAGTCAGAAATATCTTCCCAAAATAACTACCTAAATTAGTAGGATTACCTATTGTAAGGACTTTACTGTTAGGAGAATTTAAAGAGGTCTCTATCCCTTCAAAAATCCCTTCTTTTACTCCAGACCCCTCATCAACAACAAATAATATATTAATTTCATGAGACCCAGTAAAAGCTTCTACCTCATCAGTTGAATATCCTATACCATACCAAAGTTTTTTATATATTTCTAAATAGTCTGTATCAAATAACCTTGCTCCCATAGCTATTCCGAATTCCCTTTTAATTTTAAGCATCATTTGTCTATACAGTCTTCGGATCTCTCCCCACAACAACAAACTCACCTGTCGACCCGTAGGAGCAGTAGATATTACCCGAGAAGGAAAAAAATTAAATTGGAACCAAAGCATTGTTCCTGCAGCTATCTTTGTCTTTCCTACAGTATGCCCTGATCTTACTGCTGTCCTCTGATTATCCCTGACTGATTCTATTACTTCCTTCTGTTTATCCCACCAAGTATCAAACCCTATCCAGTCTAACCATTCTACAGGCTCTTTTCTAAATCTCTCTAACGGATAAGAAGAGTTAAATGAGGTTATCCATTGAATCAGATTTTTTTCTACTCCCAATACTGGGGACGAAAGTTGGCCAGCCAACCTCTCCAATCCCATTATCCGTTTGTTTACTTCTAATTGCATCAAACATCTCCTCCAATTTCTTTATTCTCTCTTCTATAATCTTTTCATTCTTATTTTCCCTTAAACATTCTAGCAATATCCTACAAGCATTTACTATAGCATTTCCAAGGGTTGTTGTAATGACCCCTTGTTCCATTCCTCTAATAAGTCTGGACAAATATAATTTAAGAGCTCTTATAGATTCTATATATAAAGGGATTATTTCTTTTCCATTTATAGACCAACTCCTTTCTCCTGTTTTATAAGAGCCTTTAGGTCTTCCCCTACCTCTTTTTTGGGGTTTAGTAAGGGTTTCAGCTATTTCATCTAAAACTTTTTTTTTCTTCATAAAAAACAATTAGATATTTTAGTTATTCTTGAGAAGGGTTTTTTTCTTTCTTTTAATTCCCTTCTTTTTCTATATTTTTTAGACTCAAAACTTATTATAATATAAATAAAAGGAAAAAAAAAGATAAAAGAAAGAAAACTTTTAAGCTGCCTTAAAAATAGTTCTGTCATTATTTACTCCTTTTCCTTTAAATAGCTTATACCTTTTTCATTCTGAAAGCAAGTCCAAGCCCGATCCGCTAAATCCCCTAGAGCTCCATCCACAGAAGTTATCAAAAACTGTATTCCCATCTCATCCCTAAGCTCTTGTAATAAGACTTTTATACCTTCAATATGTTCTTCTCCGTGAAGGAATTTAAAGGGTTCGTCTAGAGCAAAAAAGGGCTCTGTCCTATCATAATTCATAGCCCATATTACTAATCTCATTAATAGAGATACTACATCATACACACCCCCACCAAAAGACTCTTCATCAAAAGAATATTTATTTTTCCCTTTAATCAAATATAGAAAAGCTTCTGGTTTATTACGATTAATTTCAAAATTAACCTCAAAAGCATATTCCTTTCCTAGTACTTCCTTTAAGCCTTTTATAACTGTATTTTCTATATAACTTTTTATTTTATTTTGCGTTTCAATCCCAATATTAGCTATCTTTTCTCTAACCATAACTATCAATTCAATTAATTTTTTCAATCCAAAAAGCTGTTCTTCCAAAGAAGATATTAGGTTCTCCAAATAATCCTTTCTGCTTTTTTGTCCTATATACCAATCTTTTATTACATTTATATCTCCTTCGTCTGTATGTAAAGGCATATATTTTATTCTCCGCTAAGGTTCGTCGTGAAGGATGCTGAGAACCACACCCCTCACGACCGCGTTAGCGATGAGAAGAACGCAGGACATCTTCACAATCAAGACATATTTTATGTTCAGAATAATACGGAGCTAGTTTAGTCCTAAACATAGCTCCACAGAGTTTGCAAATTACTATCTTTGTTTTTATTTTTTCGTACCAATGTCTCATTTATATCCTTTACTAACCAATCATTGGAGCAGAATAAATCCGCTCAATTTAATATTATCTAAAATTGACTCCACCGACCGTCTTGTAATAAGAGACAATTTTATGTTATCTTTATTCCTCTCATACCATTCGTTAACTTCCCACTTTCCTGTTTTCGCCCGGCCTGCGCCCATCCAATCAGCAATCATCTCAAGTATGTATTTTTGTGGCATTTCAAGCGGCTCGTAATCGCCCCGATCCCACAAAAGTACCCAGTATTGGTAATGATGCTTATTCCGTTTTTGATGGTCATTCCAGGCAACACGAAAAGCATAATCCTCTTTATATTGCTTTGATCCATCTGGCGCAAAGAAGCATCTGGCGTAGGGTAACCATTCGGAAGGTCTAAATTTGCTGAGGTCGTGGATAATTGCCCCCCAAAGCGGAGCATCAATCCTGACACAGGCGAGAAAAACAAACCATTTATGCCTAAGTTCGTATTTCAAATAATTGAAATGTCGTCTCATGTTTCCTCCAATAAAAACACAGATAACCAGCTACTCCAGCGGTCGCTTGCAGCGCCGCTTATCTTCAGCATTATCAATCCCACCTTTGGGGCGACCCTTTTTTGTAAGCATCGCATAAATCAAAAATTAATATCGGAGCGCATTCGTCGCCGTCATCTGAATTCAAAATATCCCCTGTTTTGTCCTCTATTGTACAGACCAAAGTTTCTTCTTGGTATGCGTTTTGACAGGTGGCACAACATTTAACATGCCCGATACTTCTGAAATTTTCTCCTGGCATATTCCCTCCACCCCCTTAAAGATAAAAATAACAATTAAATGAAGGCGTCGGGAGCTTACTCCATCACATAACCAGCAGGTAGCAGAGTAGTCTCCTCACTCAAACTTTAATTCCTTTCTCTTCCAGCGAATCCATTAATTCTTCATATTCTTTAGAGACCTGTTCAATTAGGCTCTCTAATTCAAACTCTATTCTTTTTTTTTCTTTTTCCAAGCCTTCTACATTCTCTATTCCAAAATCCTTTTTTAATTGATCCAAAATATTATCAATCTCAGACTGAGTTTTATCTAATTCTCTTTTTTTATATTCAATCTCTCGGCCAGCCTTATTCAATTCCTGGTTAGCCTTCTCAAGATCAAATCCTCTTTTTTTATATTCAATCTCTCGGCCAGCCTTATTCAATTCCTGGTTAGCCTTCTCAAGATCAAATCCTCTTTTTTCTGAATTAATTTCCCTTTTCTTTAGCATATTTTAGAGCCTCCATCACTATTTCTTTTACTTCCTCATTTTTCTCTGTATCCATCCATTTCATTACATTATCATAAAAAGATATTCCTTCTTCTCCCTTAACTCCTTTTTTTAGCTCATCCAAAAAATCCTTAAACGACCAATCCCGAATATTTGTTTTTTCAAGGCCTATTATTTCTCTTTCTACAAATATCTCTTCCCAATCAGAACAATCAAAAGGTATCCTCTCAAATTTAATCTCTTTTTTGTCTATTATTACAAGTTCAAATCCCGGCCTCATTATCTTACCTTCAGAATTCTTCAATCTTTCCCTATCTCCTAAACTCAATCTGGTTACTGCCCCAGGATTTAATACAGCCAAACCTCCTTCGCAACGTGAATTACAATATGGATAATGCCAATCTCCATTAATAAAAAGATCGAATATTTTTCCCTTCTCTCTATTTATTTTTCTTACCGTAGAACAAAAAACTTCATCCTTCTGGAGTTGTTTAGGAGTTAAAATTGGCTCATGAGAAAGTAATATAGAAAATAAATTAGCGTACTCTAAACAAACCTTTGGAATTTCTTCTCCAAAAGACATTCCATAAACAACAACTTCTTTCTCTAAAACAAGAGGCTCCTTTCCAACTATCTCGACTAATCCAGCCTTATAAAGTAAATCTAGAGCTGTTCTTTCAACAGATCTATAACTTCTCATATAAAGATCATGTTGTCCGTAAACTAAAACAAAATTTAAGCCTTGGTCTACCTGCTTATCAAATAACCAACCAACCGTCCTATTAAGCACTTCTTTAGAAGGAGAATAGGAATCAAAAAAATCTCCCACCTGCATAATATATTTAATCCCATTTTCCTTCGCAAACTCAGCCGTTTGATTAAGCTTATTCATCTGAGCTTCAAATATATTATCTTTCCGATTAATCGGGTTTTGATTTCTTAAATGAAGATCCCCTAAAACTATGAATTTAACCATCTTTTTATTCTTTTTCCTTCCTATTAAATTTTAAAACTTTTTTGGTTTTTATCTCCTCTTCGTTCCCCCCCCTTTTCTTATCAAAAAGTTTATCTTTCATAAAAACCAAGTCAGTTGACCAAAAACCATATCTTTCTACAATCTCAATAAACTCCTCAAAATCATGAGGAATTAAACTTAATATTCTCTTTCCTTTATTATCATAACTCACATCGATATGTTTTAATTCATGAGCTATCAAAGCATCTCTTCCGTCATCTAAAAACTGATCCCAAGCAGCTTTATAAATTTCTATAATAAAATCAACCCTCAACAAAAACCTAAACAAACCAGATAATCTATATATCTTAGCCCAAAGTTCTTTGTTCTTCTTTAAAATAGGAGAGTTCCGAAAAACCGGCTCTATATTAATTCCTTTTAAATCAGTTCTATAATTCTCAATCAAATCATAAATAACCTTTTTAGCCTCTTCTGCCTTACTATATTCGGTCATAATTTATTCTCCCCCCTTCAATAAAGCTTCTGCCTTTTTCTCATCTATCTTACCTCTACAATATGGGCAAAACCCCAATTTAATAATTTCTTGAATAAAACCTTCTTTCATTTTATCTAAACTTACAATACAAGAATCAAGACTAGAAACTAAATCCAATTTACTGTTTTCTTTTCTATACAACTCACTAATTCCAAAGGATATTTTATCCATCCTACCTTCACTTATTTTTAATTCTCCTACCCTATTAATAAGCTCCCTTACCTTCCCTTCCTTATCTATCCAAACATTAATCTCTTTCTCCTCCTTCTCCAACTTATCCAATCTAGATACCAAATAAGAAAACCTCTCTAATCTAGTCTTTATTGGAGGTATTTTATTTTCTAATTTCAATAATCTCTCTATTTTCTCTCCTATTAACTCAATCCCTTCGTATTGTTTAATTTCTTCTTTTTTATTCTCTAAATCCTTTGAAATGGATCTCTCCTGGTTTCGTTTTTCTCTTAATTCCTTCTCAAACCAACTCATTACGGAATCAATATCTACCATCCGTGTAGAGTCATTAATTACTCTCCCTACTTCTCCAGGGCTTTCTCTAATCAAAAAATGATTAGATAATTGAGATTGATAATTTATAGAAGACAAATTTAGAGCCTTCTTAATTGGTTCGGGAACTTCGCTTCCAATCTTATTGAAATCAAATCTTTTTTCATTATCTTTCTTATGATAAAGAAAATAACCATTAAAATTTTTCTCTAAATTTTTTATTCTAGCTAGATCCCATTCTCCCTTGCTTATAAATACCCTCACTTCTGAATCTATATTCTTATCGCATTTGAAACCTTCTCCTAAAGGCCGATTACTAAACATCCAATTCAAAGCCCTCAGAATAGATGTCTTTCCTCTATCAGTCTCACCTATTATTACATTTATACCCGGAGACAACTCCAATTCTGTATTCTCATGAGATTGATAATTTTGTATTTTAATTTTATCTATCATTTTTCTTACCTTACCATACCTTACCTGACCTAACCTAACCCTACCTAACCAGACCAGACCTCACCGCACTCAATTAAACTTTATTTTATCCTTTCAAAATTCTCTATTCCAAATCTCCCCCATACTGGGCGACCATCTAAAAGGCCTAAAAGCATACCCGCTTCCTGAATACATGTTTTCATTACACTTTCCAAAATACGATCATCTAACAATACCAAATTAAAAGACACCTCCCAGTTCTCAAAAAAAGGCCAATATTTTACTACTCTACCCCCGGTTCTAGGGGGGATTCTAACTACAGCTTCATGTAAACCAGACAATTCTCCAATCAATGGGACAAAGGGACAAGGCTCTATTGCCAAAACAGCTTCTAACAAACCTTTAGTAAGCCCTTTAACTTTAACTTTCGCTGCCCCTAACGTAAAACATTTCCGAAGGGCTTCAGCTGGGATATAGTAACCTACTTTCTCATCATAATAAGCCAACTTCATAGCTTCTTTTTTAACTTCTTCTTTGTTTTTTTTCACTCCAGAAGGATTCATATAATTTTCCAAATCAAAACGATTCATCCTCAACGGAGCTAAGCCTTTAATTTTTATTCTACATTTATACATCTCTTCTCCTCCTTCTCTTACCAAACCTTACCTCACCCTACCTAACCTTACCCTACCTAACCTTACCTCACTCAAACCCTAATCTCTTCCTTCGTAACTTTTTTTAGGTCTTTTTTTATAGTTTCAGCTATCAGTTTAGTATCTGTCCTTATTTCGGGTATATTGAAAGCAACTAATTCTTTCAATTCCTTCATATTCTTATCTGCAAAATCTTTACATATCTTATATTTCAAAGCTATATCATGATTATCAGTAGCTCGCAGCCTGGTATAAGCACCCAAAGTCTGCATTGCTATTTTAGTTTTAGGAGTAACTACAGACTCATCTTTCAAAACTTTTCCTAGTTCTTTAATACTTTCTGCAGCCACTTCTTCTAAATCTATTGCCCTCATTTTTGCCTCCTTTTTCTCTGCCTAGAGCTAAACTAGATAAGGAAAAAGATAAGTTCAGGAAATTTTCCTGAACCATAAGTTAAAATAATCGGGGGTCAAATTTCTTCCACTCTTCCCAGGGAAAAATAAACAGCCTATTGTCCCCTAAAACCCTCCATTTCAGTAAAGAAGGACTAAATTTACTACCAAAAAAAGATAATAAATGTTGATACAAAAGCTCTCCTATCACTACCAAAGGCTTTCCCCAATTGCTTTTAATAACCAAAAAGACCTGTTTGTTTTCTTTTTTTTCTCTCTCAGCCTGATCCCACCATTGATAAATTTGAGCTTTCTCACCCTTTAAGAAATTTTTCCATAAATCTATCTTACAATTTTTCAACTCAATATCATAACGGGAAGTAAAACGATACCCTTCCCCTTTTACTGCCATTATATCTCTAGCCTGACTATCAGCTTCAACTATAGACCGGCTACCAAAAGTCCTCCTAAAAATATCTTTATCCTCCCCCTCACTCCACCATAGCGATAATTCCCTTGCAAATTGCCTTTCCCATCTTTTTCCTTTTTCCCTTCCCTTCCTAGCTCCTTCTTTAGATCCCATTACAAACTTTAACTCCCTTCTTTTTCTTGTATTTCACTATCAAATATCTCTCTTTCCACCAGATAATGAAGAATTGTAGTAGGCAGGGGTCTTATACATACCACTTTCCATCCTTCAGCTATCCATTCTAATAATTCCCAACAAGCAACATATCTAAACTCTCTTATTTTCTCTTCCTCTATTATCACTATAAACTTCATCCCATATTTCTTTAACCATCTTTCTCAAATTTCCTATCTTATCTTCTCTCTCCAATCTATTTAAAAACTTAATCAAAGATTTCTCCTCTATACAATCAAACCTAAACTTTTCTCCCTTCTTACCTAGCCTATCAGAATTTCCTCTAATAAAAATAACACAACTTTCCAAATCATCTATTCCATAATTAAAATAGAGAGGAAAATTAGCTTTCCGATAAGGAATTCCTACCTTATTTTTAATAATTTCAGTTTCTATATCAATTCCAATAATATTCTTATTTTCCTTAATTTTTCCTTCCTGCCTCAATAAAATCCTAAGAGAACAATAAAAACGAATAGCTCTTCCTCCTGGAGAAGACTCATTCCTCCCCCATTGCTGGCCTATGTTTTTTCGCAACTGATTAATAAATACTAAAGTAGCCTGTTTTTTTTGAATTAAATTAGCCATTGATCTAAGTACTTGACTAAATTTTCTAGCCCTCTGAGTTCCCATAGTAGGTGTAGAAAAGCTAGATCCAGCCTCTTCTAAAGTTTCAAGAGCAGCTAAGCTATCAATTATAAAACAATAACATTTCTCATTAGTCTTATTTAAAAGGTTTTTTATTTGGTCAAAAGTTTCTTCTATAGTTCCTGGAGAAGAAGAAGGAGTTAATATTCTTCTAGCATCCAATCCATAAAGAGAATTCTGTCTATAATCAAAAGTAGCTTCTATATCATATAAGACAACCACCCCCCCCAATCTCTGGCAACTACCTCCTATAGCAGCCCCAATAGCTGTCTTTCCAGTAGATTCCCATCCAGACACTTCAACCATAATTCCAGACGGAACCCCCCCTCCTTCTCCAATAGCCAAATCTAACAAAGTAGATCCCGCAGAAAAATAATACCGGGGACTAACTTCCTTCTTACCCGGTATCCAAAGGTCAAAATCCTTAGCTATCTGATCTAAATAGCTATTATCTGCTTTATTAATTATTTTTCTCATTTCTAGATTTCTCACATAATACAATCCTTCTATCTTTTTCCTCTCTCACTCAATCTTTGCCTTAATCTACCTATCCTTTCTTCTCCCTCTCTCTTTTCTATTCCTTCTCCTTCAGACTTTTCCTTTTCCTCATTCCCCTCAACAAAAACCCCTGTTTCTCTTTCCTTAAAGCGGTTTTCCCTCAGATCTTTTATTTCGTCATCCATTTCTCTTACCTTCTCCTCCTCTTCTTCTCTTTTTACAGTTCCTATACCCCCTCTAAAAATATCTCTAACTTCTTCATAAGTTCTCTTAACAAGCAGATCTAATAATTTAGGAAGTCCTTTTAACAAAGACTTTGGTATCTCATAATCCATAGGATACAACCTAAACCCAAGATAATCTGTATCAGTCATAGTAGATCCTTTCCGTTCAAAATAAAACACTCTTCCTTCTTTCGGATCAGGATCAGATATATCAAGTATCTCTCCTGTTTTAGGATCCCGGCATTGTTTTCTTACATTATCTTCTATCGTAATAGGAGCGAAAAATATCTGAGGTCCTTTTCTAATCTCCTCCCTATTTGCTACATCCAAAATTATATATAAATATCGAGGAGTAGAATTCAAAGCCTTTATTTCCTTTTCTCCCCCTCCTCTATCATATAATCCATGCCGTTCCTCACATATACTACAAGGAGTTCCCCACATTCCAGCATTACAAAGAACAGACCCCCTATTTACTCCTATTTGATAATGAACAAATATCCTCAAACCAAAATATTCATCTTCTTTTTCTGGAGGAAGAAAACAAATATAATTATCTCCCTTCTTAATTTGATAAATCGGTAATATATCTCCCCTTAAACAGCTTTCTCTATCTCCATAATGACTACTCCCTTGCTGTCTCTCAATAACTCTTTTTCTCTTCTCACTCATCGTCTTTATACCTCCTCCTATATTCTTTTATTGCTTTACCATAACTAAAAACCAATATCCTCACAAAAAAGGGCAACATCAACATCCCTAACAATAAATATACAACAACCCCAAAATATTTTCCTATTTCATCCATCAGATTTTAATTTCCTCTTCATTCTAATTCTATCCTGAAAAGATTTCTCATCTCCCAAATTAATTTTATCTTCTGAAGTATAATAACCCCCCAAAAATAATCTTACCTCTGCCAACAATAAATCTTTTCGTTGGAGAAAAGCCTCCTTAACCAAGGACAAAGTCATGGCTGTTTCCCTGGCTTCTATATATTTCTCATTAGCTTCTATATATTTCTCCTGTAAAGGAATTAATGAATTAATAACTCCCTCAGTAATTTTCTCTATCCCATAATTTCCAGGATTTTTCCTTATCCTAATATCTAATTCTCCCCTGACTTCATCTAATTCTTTCTTTGTCCTTTCTTTCTGAGCCTCAGTCTCTGCCCATTTTTCTCCCCAATAAATTACCTTCTCCCCATTCTCGGCACATTCTTTCTCTAGATTAAACCGATCAATATTTATTTCCTGAATAAAATTTCTCTTTTCTATCATTATCTTCATCTCCCTTCACTTATCTCTTCCCTATATTATACAATTACCCTAAATTCCCTACACAAACCTTCACCAAAGCAGTTATCAAAGCAGGCTCACCAAAATAGAAAATATTAGCTTCAATCAAACTATTGCAAAAACAAGAATATTTTTTTATCTCCTCAGAACTCCCTGCCCCCAATAAGCATCTAGAAAAATAGCTCAACATAATCCTTCTAATAGGTTCTGGCTCTAAAGCTAATTGTCTATAATCTTCCGCAAAATCTCTCCAACTTTTATACAATCCTTTACTTACCTTCCTGCAAATCTCTATTATTTCTTTCTCATCCTCATAGATACAATCAAGAGCTATTTGTTCTGCCTCTTCTATATTTTTTATATCCTTAATCTGTTCCAAAATAATTAAAGCTGTTCTAGGTATTCCGTTAGCAGCCCGAACGACCAATTCTTCTTTTTCTTCAGATAACTCTATTTTTTCTAACCCCGCTACATCCCTAACCAATTCCCTAATATCCCCATCCCGCAACTTACTCAGTCTATACCGAGAACAACGATTAATAATAGTAGGAATTATCTTCTGAGGATCAGTAGTACAAAGCAAAAAATACATATACTTAGGAGTATCTTCCAATAATTTCAAAAAGGCATTTTGAGCCTCCTTTGTTAACATATGAACTTCATCAATTAAATAACAAACAGGCCTCCCACCCAAAGGCTTGAGAGAAGATAAATCTATCATCTCTCTAATAGTATCAATACCCCTAGTATTAGCTCCATTAATCTCTATCAAAGAGCCCTTTACTTTTTGGGTTATTATTCTAGCTACCGTTGTCTTACCGCACCCATAAGGGCCTTCTAAAAGAAATGTGTGTGGAATCTTTTCTCCTTTATCAAATAAACTAACTAATCCATTTACTACAGCAGTATTTCCATAAATCTCATTAAAATCTAAGGGCCTATAATCTGTGTGTAAAGGCATTTCTCTTTCCCCTTATATAGTCATTACTCCTTTTCCCTAAACCTCCTCTGCCCAACCTTCTTAGCCAAGTCATAAAATCTACCCACCTTCTCTATTGATTCTTTCAAAAGCGGTAATTTATCTGCCTCATACAAAACTGCTGCAGGATGAATACTATAAACTATCCAACACCCCCAATCAAAATTCCATTCCACAGAAGCATTCCTATCAAGAATACCTGAAGACTGACCAGAAAAAAATTCTGCTGCAGTATTTCCCAATGCTAAAATCAACAAAGGCCTTACCATTTCAATTTCTTTTTCTAACCAACTCTTACATTTTTTAACTTCAACAGAAGAAGGCTTTCTATTATCAGGAGGCCTGCATTTTATTACATTCGTAATATATGCCTGATTTCTATTTAATCCTATATCATTTAAAATTTCCATCAATAATATCCCAGCTTTCCCAACAAATGGAACCCCTTGGCTTTCTTCCTCCCTACCTGGGGCCTCTCCTATTATCATAAATCTGGCTTTGCCTTCAATATAATCCGCTAACACAGGCCCTTTACCTTCCTTACCAAGTCCACAAGAATAACAATCACAAATCTCTTCCCACAAATCAACAATAGAATTTGTAACCAAAAAATAATTATTCAAATTAAACCACTGCTGGCTAAATTGGCCTTGCTGAAATGTTAAACACTGATCTAATCTATCTATAGAAACAAGATCATCAACAAAAAAATTGTCCTTGCCTATTATTTTTATGCCTCCCCTAACCAAGCAAATACTCCCTGCCAGTGATTCTAATAATTCTTTATTTGACCGATATAAATCAGAACCATACACCACCATCATAAAATCAGTAGCATCTTCAAAATTGCCATATATTCCTCCTAAATAATCTGAGACTATCCTTCTGCCCTCAGAAGCCCCTGCCACCCCACCTAAAAATGCTACCTTTTGCTTAAATCCATATTTTATATCTTTTACCAAACCCAAGAGATAAAGCTCTTGTAAAGATTTTTGTTTACTATTCAATTCATTTATACCTAACAACATCAGCTTTTCTTTAAAAAGATATTTTCTCAAATTATCTGTAGATAAAACCTGAGATAAAAAACTAACAGGAAAAATAGACACCCCTCCCATCTCAGAAATAAGCATCTGTTGTTTTTCTTTCTCTTCAAAATCTTCTGCTGAAAATAAATCTTCTTTAAATACAGTATTTGATAACAAATCTCCTGACTCTCCAAAAAGTCTATTTTTACCCCTCAGCCTTAAAAGGTTCCCTTTTCCTTTCTGTATTGCTCCACCCAAATAAAGAGGAAGAGCTTCTATTAATTTTTTTCTATTAATACTTATATTATCAAACAACCCTGCCTTAGCCAGAATCTGAACCTTTTGTTTATTCACTTTCCTTCTATCTATTCGATATAAAAAATCCTCAATATTTTTAAAAGAGCCTGATTCTCTACTATCTAATATTGCCCTTGCTGCTATTTCCCCCAGACCTTTTATTTCTAACAATCCTACCTGCAAAGTATTTTCCAATACTATTTTCCAATGAAAATTACTAATATTAATATCAGGGGGTAAAAATTTTACCCCCAGTCTCAAAGCATCTTTAATTGCTGCAATAACCTTATTCTTATCTTCAGTCAAAGCTAGATAGCTAGCAAAAAATTCAGCAGTATAATATATCTTACAATAACAGCACCAATATCCTATCAATGTATAGGTAGCGGAATGACTCCTATTAAAAGAATAAGAACCCGAATAACTCATTTCCTTAAATAGGACCCTTGAAATTTTTTCTGGAATATTATGCCGGTTTTTACACCCTTCTACAAATTGTTCTGTAAATTTAGCAAATCTAGCTTGTCCCTGTGATTTACTAATAATTTTTCGTATAGTGTCTGCCGTTTTCCACGTAAACCCTGCCAATTCGTATAAAGCTAACATGATTTGTTCTTGATATATTATCAATCCATAAGTATCTCTAGTCAACTCCTCCATATATGGGATCATATATTCTATTTTCTCCAACCCTCGTCTTCTTTGGACATAAGAAGTCATTATCCCTGATTTAATGCCTCCTGGCCGATGCAATGTATTGGCAGCAACCAAAGTCTCAAATTCTGTTATTGGAGCCAGACTTCTCAACAGTTTAATAAATCCTTCACTTTCCATTTGAAAAACTGCTAAGGCATTTCCTGTCCCTAATTCTTCAAACACCTTTTTATCATCTAGAGGAATAGATTCAAAATCCAGCTCTTTTCCTTTAGTCTCTAATACCAATTGTTTTACTAGACTTAATATAGACAGAGTCCGCAGTCCCAAAATATCCAGCTTCATTAATCCTAAATCATCCAGATCATATTTATCATAAGCTACCAGGGTTTCTCCACCATTGGTTTCTGTAATTAGAGGAGCTCTTTCTTTCAGGGAAACAGCAGACACTACTACTGCGGCTGCGTGTCTGCCCCTTTGCCGGACTAATCCCTCAAATTTCTTTGCCTGCCCCACTACTTGGGGATATTTTTGCTCAAATCTTTTACAGCCTTCGAAGATTTGGAAAGAATCCTCCAAGCTAAAATCTGTCCTTTCATCCCCCTTAGTCCTTTGCACAATCAATTTTGTCACATCATTGACATCCTTTTGAGGAACCTTGAAAACTCTTGCCACATCCTTTAAAGCCATTCTAGCTTTCATTTCTCCCCAGGTAACCACGCCCGCAACGTGATCTTTTCCATATTTCCTTTTCAGATAATCTATTACTTCTCCTCTTCTCTTATCTTCAAAATCCATGTCTATATCTGGCAGATCAATCCTTGCTGGAGAAATAAATCTATCAAATAACAATTTATATTTCACCGGATCTAGCCGAGTTATATCCAATAAATAACATACCAATGAACCTGACGCAGAGCCTCTGCCTGGCCCAACAAAAATACCCATTTTTCTACAATGATTTATCAAATCCTGAACTATCAGAAAATATCCACTAAACCCTAACTCTATTATTCTATCCAACTCATAAATCAATCGTTCTGAATATTCATCAAAATTCTTTTTTTTTCTAAAATGATCATCTCCCATAATCTTATTAAAACATAGCTCTATCAACTGTTCATCAGTCGTCTTATTCTCCTCTAAATTTCCCAGAAATTTGCTTCTGACCGAAGGCAAGGAAACAAGCAAAGGAGAAAATTCCCAACAGCATTTTTCTGCTACTTCTGTGGTTCTATGGAGAGCATCTAAATATATCTTTTCAGACATACCCAATTGCTCAAAAGAATAAATCATTTCCTCTTCTGACTTCAAAAACAACCCCTCTACATCAAATTTCCACCTCTTAGGATCATCAAGAGTAGTCTTCCGCTGTAAAGCTAATAAAATTTCGTGAGAAAAGGCCTCTTCTTTTTCTATGTAATGGACATCATTAGAAGCTAACAAACCAATCCCCAATCGCCTGGACAGATCCAATGCTCTATAATTAATTTCAATCTGGTTTTTAAAATCCAAAGGCATAATTTCCAAATACAAATCCTCTCCAAATCGTTCTCTCAATCCTATCACTTTTTCTTCATAATTAGGATGACTCAATACTCCAGAACTACAAGCAGTAGCAACAATAACATCTTTTAATCCTAATATATCATCCCAATCAATTCTAGGCTTTCTAAAAAAATTAAAAGAAGCCTTAGTTAAAGCCAAGGAAATAGATTGCAAACCCACCCATGACTTAGCCAAAACTAAAACATGAAATCTCTGCTCTCTCTCTTGCTTATTTCTTTCCGCCCTTAAACCAGGCCAATTTAAATCATCAACTACATAAAACTCACAGCCTATTATAGGCCTAATTCCAGCCTCTTTACAAGACCGAATAAATCTAAATCCTCCCGAAATACTAGCGTGATCAGTAATACCCAAATATGGAAATTTCATCGCTGCAGCTTTAGCTACCAAATCTTTTATTTTACAGAAACCATCAAGTAACGAAAACTCAGTGTGAATATGCAGTGGGCAAAATTCCATAATCCAAGCCTTTAAAATTATTTAAAAATTCTCTGAATAACTTTCAAATCATAACCCAAAATGGATAATGTATCAAATATAATATATTTATATGTCCTATCTTTAATAGCTAAATTCTGATGACTAATTGTAATCATTTCCTGAATTGGTCTAATATCAGGAAATTCAGCAAACATAACATGCTTATATTTTTCTATATCTTCCACATGCATACCAAAATGACTAATAAAAATCCTTCCTCTTTCTAATCCCCTAATCTTATGCCAGAAATCTCCCCTCTCATACTGTAGCACTTCAAACTCACATGGCAATAATTGATAATTAAAAAACAACCTTGCTTTATTAGTCGTCTTTCTCCCATAAACAAATCCTTCAGCTATAACCTCATCTTCTATCCAATCTCGTAAACCAATTTTTTTTAACATATCAACAATCATTAAAGGTTCCTCAGCATACACAGCAATCTGATCTATTTTTATCTCCACCTTCCTTGTCTCCCTCTCCTGTGTATAAATCTATATTATGAACGCCCATAACTCCATAATTAGCTAAATCCAAATATGTCTCCCGCAATACAGCTAATACAGAATTAACCTCCTCGGCCCCTTCCAAGATATGATATATGAGTCTTTTTAATCTAATATATTTTCTATAAACATCAGAATAACACATTATCATATCAAATTTAATATCTCCCCTCTCATATCTATCCTCACCATACTGATAAACCTTTTTCAATCTGATTTCAGCCATCTCCTCCAACACATTTTCATAACCCTCTTGAGTTTTCAAGCCTAACTTAATAGCTTTATCAATTCTATCTGTTTTTCCTCCTTTATAACAGCACATCTCTCAATCTCCATATTCCAAAATGCAACCAGAAAGATATTTACATCTCTCTTTCTCACTAACCAAATAACCAATAAAATCAGCAAGAATTACTGGATCTGTCTCTTCGCCACAAACTATAGAATTTGACTGATACTCTTTAGCGTATTCTTCTGTCCAACTTCTTACTTCCAAGGTTCTTTTCTCTATATATTTACTCATACCAGTCCCCTCCAATTTATTTGGAGCAACACCAAATACAGTAACACCATATTTTTTAGTAAGCTCTCTAGCAAGCTGTTTCGTCATTATATATGCAGCCCCTTTGCTCGCATTATAAGCTAAACTAGCCGTCATAGGAATCCGATAGGCATTACTAATTATATTTACCACGATCCCCCTAGATTGTTTCAACTGATTTAAAAACTGTTTTGTGACTAAATATATTGCTTTTGCATTAACACCAAGAACAGAATCCCAATCAGCTTCAACCAAATTCTCCAAATAATTTATCTTATTAATTCCAGCATTATTAATCAGAATATCTACAACAGGCACCTGCTGAGCACAATCAAATATTTCTTTAGCATTAGAAACATCACAGATAATATTTCTTATTCCCACCACAGCATCCTCTTTATTAGGCAGAGAAATAGCAAGACTTATCACAGCAATTCCCCGATTATTTAAATTTTTAGAAATCTCTAATCCAAGTCCTTGGCAGCCTCCTGTCACCACTGCTATCCTGCTTCTATTCATAACAATCTCTCCTCTTAACCAATTAAATTGGCTGAACTTCATGTTTTGTTATTAGCCAAATCTTTTTTGCTTCAGTCTTCATCTCTTTTCTCTCTAATAAAACTTCTTTTATTGGACAGCCAGTATAATTAGGAAATGCACAAATTCCTTTATCTACACAATAGACCTCCAAAAATGACTCTGCCCAAAAATGTATTTTTATAACCTCTTCCCTAATCTTCCGAGCCACATCTTGAAATTCCCCTTGAGCCTTATAACACAACCTAATATTCATTATTGTACTCAAGGCCCTCAAGTTAACCTTAAACAATATATTAGTCAAAATATTAGTAGGCAGTAATCCTCTAGCATCCTGTATATTTGCCCCTTTACCAAGACAGGCCTTATAATTATCCCTAATAGCCTCCATCCCCTTATGATATTCTTCCAAATCTTTACAAGTATTCGCAGCCAAATATTCAAACTCAGAAGCGTCTATAACCCTTTGTGCCTCTTGAGCAAAAGATACTCCCACTCTATGCCTCACCAATTGGTGAGTAAAAGCTCTAGAAACCCCTATAATCAAAAATACATAATCTACAAATTCCCAGCTACTATTTATTGTTCCTTTAATATATTGAAGTTCTTTCAATTTCTCCTTTTCGGATAATTTTTTAATATCATCTAACTCTGCACTCTCTGTTAAAAGCCTAGTTTGTTTACTAAAAATAAGCAATTCTAAAGCATCAGAAGTATAATTCACCAATTTAACATCCATCAAACCCCTCCCCTTCTTGAAAAATATTTTTGGGATAAAACAGGAGATTCAATATACTTTTTAATTTTTTGGGCATCCTGCAATATTTCATCAGCTTTCAAGTTTTTCCATAAAGCAAACCTCCCCAAACTATAAATATTATAATCTGTTGTAAGTTTATAAAGAAGTGTCTGCCTAACTTCATCTTGCAAAGGCTTTATTTTACCATATTTCTGAATAAAGCAATCAAATGTTCCTTTTCCAGGCAAATGGATCTTTGACAATCCAAATGCTCCGAGAACCTCTAAAAGTTCCTCTTCTTTGCATTCTCTAATAGCTTCTATAATAATCTCCTTAAAATCAATAGAAGCTCTATAAACAGGAAACTCCAAATCAGGAAAATAAATCGTTTGACATAATTCATTAAATTCAGGCTCAAAATCTGCTCTATATATAAATATAGGACTAGATTTAAATTTTATTCTTTCATCTAAATCTAGCCCCAAACAATTAACCACAAATTCCATAGGCAATGTACTAATAATTGTATCACAATCTATCTCCCCCTTCCCTTTACAATCCTCGGCCTCATAACTTACCCAACCAAGACCCACCTGAGACACCCTACCAGGTAAAACCTTAATCCAACCTCTGTTTATTCTACTTTCTCTGAAATGGCCCCGGGTCTTAGGCAACCATCTCATCCTCGGGGTCAAATCTTTAATTGACTTTATTATCAAAGCTTCTACTGTTTTAAGACTATACAAATTTGAAAATAATATATTAGATTCAGTATACACCTTCCCTCGATAATATATAGCCTTATAAACAATAATCTCTATAAGATCAATACCCAACAAGGCCCCTAAATCTGCATTCTGAAACCGGAATAAAGCCTTATGATCCCAATACTTACTGTCCCCTATAATGCAGATTTCATTCAGGATTTCTTTTTCCCACGTAGATAATACTGCCTGCATTATAGAGCCAGCTAAACCCAACCCTAATATTACTATTTTCTTTTTATTAGCCATCCCCGTTTCTCCCCAAATTTCCTTGCCATTTCTATTCTAGCTTTTACATTACTGCATCTAATCCCAGCTTTTTCCAATCCCTTCTCCATTAATAATATAACCTCTGCAACATCTTTGTTCCCCATTATCTCAAGACATTCATAAGCAAGGAAAGCTGAAGTTCCTCTGGTAAAAGGATTACCCTGCTTTAAATATCTCTCAGCAAAACTATCAATCCCTTCTGGAATTTCTATTTCCTTTTCTTCTTTCTTTTCTTCTTTCTTTTCTTCTATTATCAAAGACTCTTCTTCAAGCCCAATCCCTTCTTCCTCAAGCAGCCCTCGTTTTTCTGCCTCCCTATTAAACCATTCTGCCATCTCTTTTGTTATTCGCTCATCACCTTCTGCCCCTCCTATAGCTTCTAGAACAGCTACAGTTACCTCCTCCAAATTCTCCTCAGATACAGGAATATCCCCTTCCTCAATCACTTCCATAATTAGAGCATACCTTTCCAACTCCGTATTCTCATGTATACTCTCCTTCTTAACTCTTTCCTTCTTATTTCCCTTCTTAGCCATTTTTCTAGCCCTCCTTAATTTATCCTTTATCTATATTATACAATTATCCTACCAATTTCTTCGTAATTAAATTCTTGACTTCTTTCTTTTCCTTTCCTATCAACCGCAAACAGATATTCACAAGCATCAAATACTTCACCCAATCTTTTTCTTTTTATCATAATTTTCTTCTTTCTATTCTTGGCCTCATTCATTAATAACCTATACAAAAACGAACTGAATTTACACCTTTTCCCCTGCTTCCCTACCCTGGTGGGGTCATAGGCATTCAAAGCTTCCAAAAAAACAACTATTCCATCCTGCACCAAATCCTCATAATCTCCCGAATAATCACTATACCGCAAGGCCTCATAGGTAGTGCTCGCCCACCAACATATCATCTTTTTCACCAATCTCAAATCAATCAGTCTGATATCAATCTTTCTCATCTCCTTTCTCTCTCCTTTCATCATTCTAATCTCCAATCCATTTAAAATACCCTAGGAGAAGCCTAAAACAGGCCGAAATTTGGATGTTCTTTCCTTCCCCCTTAGATAATCCTTTTCCTCCTATAAAAATAGTATTCAAACTGTCCTTTTTTTCCTAAACTGTCCGGGTCTTCCCCTTCGGGTAGCTCCACAACAGTTATATTTCTATGATAAGGAGAAATTGTTTCAATAAACTTTTTAACTTCCTTTTCACTCCCCCCATCCAAGCATACCACCACCTCCATCAAATTCCTTCTACTAACCAAATTTCTAATTAAAAAAGCCTGATCTGATGATAAAACTTTTCCCAAAGTACCAATAACTGCATAGTTATCTAACTCTTTAATCTTACTTAATCGCCACACATCAAATATTCCTTCCACAAATATTAAACCTCCTTTCTCTAAAGACAAATCTATATTATATAAACAGGATTGATAATTCTTTCTCATACTTCCATTAGGAGCAGGCAAATAACGAATTTTAGCCTTTCCAGTCATATCCCTACCAACTAAACAAACCCTTTCGCCTTCTTCCCACACAGAAACTATTATACGATAACTAAAATAATGGTTCCGTTCTTTAGCCAAAGAAATATCCCATTTATATAAATCCTCCTTATCAAATCCCCTATCCTCTATCCATTCAGATAAAAGAGGCCAAAATAAATTTTCATAAATTCCTTTATAACCTACTCTTTGAATAAAATCTAAATCATTAAAATCTACTTTAAATGGTTTCCTTTCCTTTTTTTCCCTTGTTTCATAACCAAAATAATCTGCTAATATATCCTTTATCCTAGTCCCTTCCGGTTCTATAGTTTTAATTAAATTAAATATTCCTCCTTTAGCCCCGCAAGCCCAGCAATGATACATCCCTATAGTTTTATGGATATTAAGATGATAACTAGGATCGTCACAAAACAAGCAGGATATAGCCACATCTTCCCTACCTACATTTTTCCCCTCAATTCTATAAAAAATATTTCTTGATTCCAAATAATTCAATAAATTAAAATCCATTTTTTATTTTCCCTTATACAAAAACGTTTTTTACCTTCATAATTTTGAAGCATTTTTATTACCTCCAATATTTATGCCTTAAAACAACCTTCCTTTGGCACATGGTTTTATCCAGAGGCTCTCTACTCGTCCCTGTTTTTCTAAGGCTTTACCCTTTCCTTGTAAACCGCTACTACGAGTTCTACCAGCCACATAACAAGCAGTATGAAAATCGTATCTTTCCCAGCCAGCTTGTTCTAATGGGTCATAGTTGGGGTGATTATATCCAGATAAAACCACTTTTCCTTTCAAGCTAAGAAGAAGAGTAACAAGTTCTTGATGATCTTCGGCAGTCATTTCATGGGTGTACCCACCAGCTTTACGTGTCTCGGGAATATATGGCGGATCACAATAAAAAAGCGTTTTGGGAGTATCATACCGGTCTAGTATGGTCCTAAAATCAGCATTCTCAATCTGTACTCGTTGTAGCCGAGCATGTATTTGGGGCAGCATATCTATACAGGATAACCACTTAGAACAAGTTGCGATCATTCCCCTATGTGTTAAGGTTACACTGCTGCTCCAGCTCCCTCCAAAAGCACCACTAAAGCTTTGCCTTGCCACCAAGAACCACTTAGCCACCCTGACAATCTTATCTGCTTCTTCCTTCCACTCTTTTCGGTATTCATTATAAAACTGCCTGCTATAAGGCAATACTGCTGCCCTACGATAAAACTGGTCAAATAACTCAGGATTACTTAGCACAGAAAAGAAATCATATAGGCCATGATCTAAATCATTATAAACCTCAACTGGTTTAGGCTTCTTGGCCAACAGAATTGAGGCCCCTCCGCCAAAAGGCTCTACATACCTTTCATGGGGTATCCTGGTTAAAATGGGAATTATTTTTCTTACCATATTACCTTTTCCACCAAACCAACCAATTGGGCTTCTCATATTTCCTCATAATAAAATACAGTTCTAGTCCTCTTCTCTATCTTCTCCACCTAAACTAATAGATTCTCCAAATACTATTCCCCTTTTAAGATCCATTCTCACATCAGCAAAAAACCCTTCCTCTCCGGTCCGATTAGCTACCAAATCTACCCTCAAAACAGAATCGGCCAATTTATCAGTAGGGTGACTTAAACCAAACATATAATCCACATGAGCCATTTTTCTTATATCCTCACTTACGTCCCATTTCCATTTTCTATTCCTCTTTATCGACGCCCGCACTGCCTGGGTAGCAGTTATAATCAATATCTTCCTTACTGAAGACATCCGCTTCAATCCCTTAAATACATCATCGTATTTATCCCTCCCCTCTTTATATTTCTCTTCCGGCTTCAATAAATCAGCATAGTCTATTATTACTACATTAGGACTAAATCCTTCCACTAATTCTAACTGATCTATACTTGCCTCTATATCCCTTACAGTAATTGAATAATTAGGAAAATCTTTAATCCTAATTCCTCCTCCAAACCTCATTATTTTTTTCCTAATAGCAATTATTCTTTGTGGATCATTTAATATCTCTGCTAGCTCTTTTCTTGAAATAATAGTATCCAATCTCCCTATTATTTCATCCGTATTCAATTCACAAGAAACCAAAAGAACCCTAAACCCTTGTAAGGCTGCCTGAATAACCATGTGAACCAAAGTCCAGCTCTTTTTTCCCTTTGGTGCCCCCATAAAGCAAGCCACTCGCTCTGGCTCCAGCCCCTTATTTTCTAACCCCTTCCTATCTATTCTATCAATACCTATAATAACCCCTTTATTATACTCTTTCTTTGAATAAGCCATCAAACCGTCTAACAAATAATCTCTTCCTAAATTAAGGTCTTTTATCCCCTTGTTAAGGGTAGAATATAATCGTTTTTCTATCTCGTCCAAACGGCCCATTCTAAGTAACTCCTCACTATCATCTAACACCCTAACTAGCTCCATCTTCCGCACAAAACTATTAAGCTCACTTAATACAAAATCCCTATTAACAGACATCTCTAATAAATTTTCTAAATAAATTAATAACTCCTTCTCTATATTTTTTTTGTCTTTTTTCTCCTCAATAAGAAAAATCTCATAACCCGGAGCATCTTGATAGGACGAATAAAAATCCAAAACCTTTCTACAAACTATTTTTCTTACCGGCTCAGTAAAAATTATAGGATCTATTATTATTGCGCCCCTTCTTAAAAACTCTTTTTCTTCTATCATAAGCTTTAATACAGCGTCTTGTAAGTAGTGATTAAGCTCATACATAAAAAGGAAAATCCCTTCTTAAATATATTTACCTTTCTTTTCACCTTCTTCTTTGCTCTCTTTTTTTGGAAGATATTTATCTAAAAAGATCTTGTTTAATTCAAAGCCTTCAAAAAGCCAATTCCATTCCATATATTTTGGCAATACTTCTTCCCATACCCATCTTGATAAGAGATGACCTAAAAAAACTTTCCGCTCTTTTAAATTAGGAGATTCCTCCTCCTTCCTAAAAGCAAACCACAAAGCCTTACTTAATTCTCTAAAAGCTGTTTTCCAATGATAACCAAATCTCAAGGTAGGATGAGCTCCCTGGCAGCAAACATTGTCTAAAGGCTCTTCCATCTCTGTAACTTTTAATATCTTATCTTCTCCCTGCTGTTCCCAAGGCCTCCGACCATCATTTACCCAAGCTGGATTATCTATCCACTCTTCTTTTCTTATTATATCTTTCCAGGGCCGTCCGTTGTCCTGTATTATTGCTTTATTATCCTTATTAACCACTTCTTTGCATAACCATATAGCCTTATTAAGCTGAGATCTTTCTTTTTCTGTTAGTTTATCTAACTCATAAGGAGGCAAATCTCTTTCAAACTCCTCTGTTCGACACTCAGTATTAAACCAATCCAAAGCATACTCTTGATCTTTCTGTGATGGGAGAGGAGAGTCTAAGAAAACTCCATAATTCTGATTGACATTATTAAGTTTGCCTTCTTTTTCTTTAGCCCACTTAACCTGATTTAAAATCCAATTCTCCCAAGCCCTCTCCCAAAGTATAAACTTTGACTTTTTTTCTAAATGCTTATTCTTAAACAATTCAAATTCGGTTTCTATATCCATATTAGGAAATTTGCTTAAAGCATATTCTTTCATTTTCTCGGAAAGTTTAAAGTCCTTTGGAAGAGAGATCTTGTTTTTAGGGTCTTTTAGTTTCTTTGGTTTTAAAAGAAGAGTAGATTTAAATTTTTTCTCTTTTATTCTTTTCTTTTCTTCTTCTTTATTCTTATCTTCTTCTTCTTTATCATAAGTAGACTTTTGATCACTAAATTTATAATCTTGATCGTAAACGTTCCCAAACCTGCTTCTATCTTGATTATAGATGGGATCACGAATGCTCTCGCCTTGATCATAAGTAGACTTTTGATCTTGATCATAAGTAGACTTTTGATCACTAGCAAATTTTTGATCAAAAGGAGGCCTATTTTTAAAGAGTTTTTCAGCATGTTCTGAGAGATATTTTTTGTATTTTTCATTGGGTAATTTATTGAATATGTATAGATTAGTTAATGTTTGTCCCCTCCTTATAATTTTAATTAACCCGGCCTCTTTTAATTCATTCAAATGTTTGTTAATCTGAGGTTGGGATAGATTCATTATGTTTATTAAGCGTTCTATTCCTGGAAAGCAGAGCTTTTTATTTTCCCAAGCAAAACTAAGTAAAACCCCATATAACATCCTGCCTTGTATAGATAATATTGGATTTAACTGGATATACTTAGGGATTGGTGTAAAACCTTTACTAAAAAAAGTATCCTCAAATATAAAATTTGGTTCTATTTTTTTCATTTTCTTTACTCCTTCTAATAATGTTTTTTGATGAAGAATTTGCTTTTGATTAATAGAGCTCTCTTCTGAAGCTCTTGCTCAGATTCAGATTTTTTTACGGGGGAGTCAATAGCTTTTCTTTTGTATGTCTTGTGGGAGGGTGATTTTTGAGTGGCTTCTTTTTTGTGTGTATTATCTTCAGAAAGGATCAATTTACCCTGAGCTTGTAGTCTTTGGAGATAATACAAAGTAGCTTTTTTGTCATAGGGGTTTTTAATATCTAAGGAAGCTATTTGATCTGGAGAGATTATTAGTGGATCTTTGTTTGAATTGTTGGAAGAAGTGGCTTTCAAGATTAATTCAAGTAATGCCAAAGCCTTTCTATTTTTTATTTTGGCAGACTTACACTTAAATCTAGGTAGTTTTTTTAACATGCACTAATCCTCGGAAAATTATTGATGTCAGTTGATTGGAGGGAAGGAAGCTTTTCCGAGAAGCTTCCTTCGTTGCCCCTGCCTGGCCTTGGGGCCTCCATACAGAATAAATATATTATACAACAAAGAAAAGAAAAAGCCAAGAAAAAGTTTTTGTAGCTCACTACACTACGGATTTATGATCAATCATTCTGAACTTGGTTTCTTCTAGTTGTTCGTACAATGTTTTGCCCGTATTCATTTGAAGATAGGGCATAAAAACTTCTTGAATTTGAACCATCTCGGTATCCACAAGGGCTAATTGTGCTTCAATCCAGCGAAGAATCTGTCTCCAGGCCACCCGGCGGGCCTGTGTTTCATCATTACGGTTATAGGGTCTTCTCTTTCTCTTGGATTGCAATTTTTTAAAAATCGCTTGCCATCGGCAGGGGAGACGAAAGGGGATATGCTGCCCGTTGAATAGAACCCTGAATGAGACAGCTATAACTTCGCCTTTTTCATATTCTGTCAGGACAGCACTTGCTCCATAATTGCCCAATAACCGCTGAATTTCTCCCACGGTTTGACTGGCAGAAATTTTAGTGGTTTCCATAAAAAGAGTTTTAACCATCTTAAAAACCTCCGTCTAACAAACCACTTGACCCGACCGTCAAAAGCCCCGGCAAGTCAGCCTTTACGTTCTCCCCTTCTTTCTCGGTGGCATAATTTTCTTAACTTCTCCATCCTCATATTCTATCTGGATTCTTTTCCTCTCTACCTTTTCTTTTTCTTCTTCTTCCTCAAAAGCTACCCGTAATAACCCTTTAACTTTCTCAAATAGCTTATCTGCAATAGTTGCCATATCTTTATCCCACAGCCCTAAAATTGCTTTCTGGATACAGTCTAAAGCTAAATTCCTTGCGGTTTCAGGAAACATAATTATCCTCCCTCACTAATATATTTATGGAACCGAAGCTGGGGTTCCCACGCTACCAGAATCTTATTCTCCAGACCCATCTTCTTTTCATATCTCTGCCTTTTACGGGCCCGGGTATTATGGGTACGGTCTCGTTGCTTGCGGTATGTCCTGGCCATTAGTACTCCTTGGGATATGGAAGATCTCCCTCGTTTATGTCATACTCAAGATCCTCATCGCTGTTATTCTCTGCTACTTCCTTATGCTTTTATGGCTCCACTATCTGATTTGAAATATATCTTCTTCAATGTCACACATTACCTCTCATTTCGTACTTACTCTTAGGTAGACATCAACCTAACGTCTGTTAGCACTCACAGAAATCCACACTCTCACTATAATATCCATTCGATTCACCATACCACCGAATTGTTACATAACCTTTCAGGGTGGCAAATTTATAGAATGTCCATGTGAAACTTTCCTGATATTCTTTATTTATCCCTTCTGGATTCTCGTTGCTCGTCTCCTCTTCAGCCATCAGAAGTGGGGAACCTACTAAATCCGCCAGATTGCCAATGACATCCTCAACAGTAACAGATTCACTACAATCATATGTGTGATATAGTTTGTATTTTTCCCCTTTATCTGTGGTAAAAATTATCTCCTCATTGTCTTTGTTCTCAACACTCATCATCGTTTTGCCTATCAGGTCTTTCAATTTTGCTCCCATATTATCCTCCTATAAAAAAGTGCTAACAAGGCATTCCAGCGGATCACTAAGGGCTCCCGCTGATTTCTACGTTATGTTTTCTGTATTCTACCATCATATTCAAAAACAAGCCCCACGTCTACTCTAACCTTATGCTTCTTAGATTTGGCGTGTTTTGCGGCTATCGCTTGCCCATTTTTATATTCTTCTGTCCGCCACGCACAATCCTCACATTCTGCCACCACATGGATTACCCCTCCCTTTTTCTTCATGGACCCTCCAATAAAACACATAACTAGTCACTCCACCTAACCGCCAGGATCGGCGGCAGGTGAGCTTGTCGTTCGGGGAATCAAATTTGAGTCAGAATTTGCAACGATCCCATTGTGATCCACCAATGATCCTCATTTATTTCCAATCCAAGCGTCCCTAATAAAATCGCTATACAGATCCCTTTAATTATCGGAATCAGCAAATTTTCCATGATCTCCTCCAATAAACGGGTTTTCATTTTGTTTACCAATCCCCAGCCCCCTTTTCTACCCAGGCTTTAGAAATCTGAAACAACTCTTTCTCTAATACCATTAGTCGATCTGTACTACTTATGGCTTTATCTACGTCCTGGGTCTTAAAAAAGAAGGCCCTTTCTCGGTTCCAGTGGAGATACAACTCATTCTCGGCAAAAGTCTCTTGTAGGTCATTCCGACAATCCTGGCATAGGATGGTATGATAATGTCCTACAAGAACTATTGGTTGAATGATCTTCCCAAGGTCATTATTGGTTTTACATCGGGCACAAAAAGAATACATAACAATCTCCTTTCTCAAATAAGTCAATGTTCCTACTTATCCCTTTGTCTCTTGAAGATTCCTTCTCGTATCGCTATATTTCTCACAATGGCAAGAAAAAGAAACGCTCATGGTTTATTATCTCCGGTTGAGTAGGCCGATGCAGTCAGAGACTAGTCACAATCTTCCAATAGCCTTCTTTTTAATCTGATAGAATTGAAGTCCTGAATATGCTTAACTACCTTGGAACCAAACTTTTTATTTATCATATTTAAATATTTTTCACTACCAAAGTATCGATGAAAAGCCTTATCTCTGAAAGCCAGGATTTCTTTGGCAAGAAGATTTTGGTTAGACAATGGATAAGTTTCGTATCCATGTTGAGAGTATCCTTCCCATGATAAAGGTAATCTAAAAGGTTCCTCTTTATTAATTTTTTCATATAATTGACTACCAGGATATGCCATTGTACAATAGAAATTAGCAAATTCTGTATTGAGCTCTAGAGCCAGGTCTAAAGTCTCTTGCATAGATTGCAAAGTATCATTAGGCATTCCAAACATATAATTTGTACAGGTAAACATAAAATAATCTTGTGTCATTTTTATTGTTTCTTTTGCTTTTCTGTTTTTAATATCATTAATTGATTCTATGCCTATACCTATCCATTTTACTCCAGCTTCAGCCATAGAAAAAAGAGTGTTGTCATTAAGGGTGTCTAATCGAGCATAAATAGACAGATTAAGATTGTATCTTCTTTCTTTTATTTGGTCTGCAAAGGACTCTAATTTCTTAATATCATAAGTAAATAAATGATCATGTATTCTGATATTTCTTACTTCATATTTCAGTACTAATTCATCTATCCATCTTAGAATAGTTTTTAGTTCCCAATCTCTTCCTTCTCCCTTATGCAAATGATTAGCACAGCAATAAAAACAATTATTTGGACAGCCAAGGCTAGTATAAATAGCAGCATAAGGAGATCTAACATCACTAAAATCCTCCTTTTTACTATCCTTAAAATATTGAAAGCAATGAAAGTTATGGGATCGGTAATAATCCAATGAGGGAATAAGATCCCAAGAATAACCAATTAATTCTTTATTAAGATCTTCTATAAATACCCTCTCAGAGGCACAGAACAGCCCTAAATTTGGGGTTTTAAAAGCTAACTCTATAGAACTATTACCTTTAGATTTTCCCCTTATATAATCAAGAATATCGATTATTTGGTATGGGCCTTCACCAGTTATTACAAAATCAATAGCCTCTTCTTCTAAAGTTCTCTCTGGCAAAGCTGATGGATGAATACCTCCCATAGCTATAGGTATATCCTTATTAACAGCTTTAATATCTTTAGCTATTTGGCTAGCTATAGGCATAGTCTGAGTGCTAGCTGAGGGATGGTGGCCAAAGACCCATATAACTATAAGCTTAGGCTCATAATAATAAATTAAAGCTCCCGCTGTTTTTTCTTTCCATTCTGATATATTGCAATCGTGTATTGCTACTGAATACCCTTGTCTTCTTACATAATCAGCCAATAATAATGTATAAGCTGGAGGGCATATAGCAGTTAGATTATTAGATAATTCTTGATAAATGCCTTTTTGGCCTCCTGGATGAATAAATAATATATCTATCACAATTTAACCCCCCTCATGGATTCCTTCCCTTCTAATCAACGATTTCTTTTTTTTTCATTAAGCTTGGCTAAATCAGCTAAAGTAAGATGGCTAATATTCGGTGTAAAACATGATATCGCATCTCTAGTGTCTACATGTCTAATCATATTCAACGGATCAAAACGTCTTTGCAATTTATTCATTATTGGCCCATTATTTTCCAAATCTTCGAGAATAATATCAATAATTTCCTGCTTACTTAAGATGTTTTTCCTTGTATTACTCATCATAAATTTCCTTTCTAACAAGCGGCTGGACTTGACCGGGGAAGCCCCGGCAAGTCAGCCTTTATGTTATCTTGCATGAAAAATTACCACAGCCAAAGGTGCTTTCAATCCTTGTTTTGCTTTTCCAAATTTGGGATATCCTCTGACGAATCTAACTTCACCCTTGAGACAATAATCATGCCAATATCCTGTATTTGTGCGGGCCGGAAGAAGGCAAACGACCGTAGCCCCCCTCCCAGCTTCTTCCCATGCCTTTTTTATCCATTTCTTTATCTGCTGTCCGTATGGTGGATTCATCCAGCATATTCCTTTCCATTCTTGGGACAACCCATCATCATCCGCCGTAAAAAAATGATTGGCTTTTGCATTCTCAGATGTTGCCGCCACATCAAGAGTAAAATGAAATTCATCATCCAATGGTTTAAACAGGTCATTTGGTGTAGACCATTCGTCTGTTTTGCTTTGAAATCTTGTAGTTACAAAAACCAAATTATAAACCCTCAAGATAACCAGCGGGCGCAGAAGATGGCTAAGAGCCACCTCTGACCCTTGACGTTATAGCCATTCAGCCAAAAGTTGTTTTAACTCCCCATATCTTTGCTCCAGGAGCCATTTTATCCTGGAATCATGGGATATTTCTTGGCAGCCCTTTGGCCCTCGCCAGTGATCACATATGTAATCCCACTGCTCCTGCCGTAGACTCGGGCTTATATAGTGTAAATCTTTGATTGCACCAAAATAGGGGAATTTCCCCTGGGAACAACCTTCCAGGGGGCACCCTCTACAAATGGTGGATTGAGCCAGTGTACTCTGGTAATCACACATAAGGCATCTTCCTTCCCAGCCGGTCTTATCACCAGCCAAGACCTTTTCGTACCGTGTTAAGGTTAGCCTGACTGCTTCCTTTAGATCTATACTCATTTCATTTTCATTGAATAATTAATTTTATCATAATCAAACCTATCTTTTTTTAGAAACAGATTTTCTTTTAGGTAGAAATGTAGAGCTTTATCATAGATAGGGTATCCAGATTTATTATACAATTTCCTATCTTTATCTATTCTATTAGGTTCTTTTGAATAAGGAAGACATTCTTGATGTCCCAGTCCTAAAGGAACCCCCTCTCTTAGCATTTGATAGAAATCTTTGTGATAGAACTTGCTTTCTTGGTTTCTATAATCTCCACCTTTATCTTGATTAACCAAGTGGTTTATTTGAACATCATGAGAAATCATCCAATTTCCTTTTATAGCTGCACAAAGATAATGAAAAAAATCCTCTACTCTGCTTCCTTCTAAAATATCTGGTATTTTATAGTCATAAGCCTGAGCAAATCTTTTGTTCCAAATAAATAAATGACCATTCACTCCCTCCCCTATAACTATCCTTGATGGAACTCTATCTTCATTAAAACAGATAAGCTGAGGAGAATAAAGAAACATATCTCTATCTGATTGAGGAGCCACCAAAACTGTATTGGGATAATTTCCAAAAATACCCAACAGTTTTTGCAAATTATATTTATTTTGGAATTCTAAATCTGAATGAGAAAAGGCAAAGTAATTATATTTTTCTTTCTTAGAAAGCATTATAGCTAAATTGATTGCCACAAGCATACTGTAGTGTTCATTGATAAATATAAGATTGAATTTGTTTCTTAATTCTTGATAAGCCTTTAGCCTCTCTCTACTGATAGAGCCAGATATAGTATCAGCTACTATTAAATCTAACTCTACTTCTTTCTGTTCTAACCAACTATATATTGTTTTAAACCAAAAATGATTAAAAGAAGACCCCTGTTTAGAGGTAACCCATCCAATATCGCCAGGGTTAAAAGTAGTTATTACTGCTAAGATTTTAGGGGGGTTAATGTTCATAGGAAGTTATTCTTTTATAAGATTTATTTTTATTGCTGTTTTTATGTCTTCTATTTTTTCTGATTCGTTAAGTAATTTTATTACTTCTTCTATAGCTTCTCTTTTTGTGTTTCCTTTTAAAATCCAGAGGCCTGTCTTTTTTTCTGTAATTACCCAAAATGGTTTTTTAGAAGACTTATGGTTGATTTCTTCGTGAACATATAATTCTATTTGTGAAGAGGTTAGAATAGGATCTACTATTTTTTCAGCTAAGACAGAAATAAAGGCTTCCTCTTTATCTTTATCTAAGAAAGCACAAAATATTTTTTCTTTTTTCATAAATATTTTTTCTTTTTTCATAAATATTTTCTCCTTATTTCTTATATCTTTCATAAATTTCTTCCCAATTATTTACTGGCTTAATAATCATATTTTCTAAGAACTCTTCTTTTGATAATAAAGGAAGTTGCATTTCTATCGGCATTCCCCAACCTAGATAAGGCTTATATTTATACATATCTTTCATATCTACATCTATTATACATGGCCCCTTTTTTGCTAATAGTTGTGATAGCCTTTTTTGAAGATTGTCTTCTTCTATTAATTCCAGAAACTCATTAGGGCTCATAAAAAATAATCCTTTATGATCTTTTTCTATTTTTGCATAAGAAAGACCAAAAGCGAAAGAAACTTTTTTAAAGTCCGGGATGCTATATCCTTTCCCACTGGCCTCATACCTACTCTCAAAATACATATCTTGATAATTCTTAGCTATACCATAGCATTGATTATTCATAATGAATATTTTGATAGGAAGATTATAATTTTTTATTGTTTGAAATTCTTGGAGATTCATCATTAAATCCCCATCTCCTATAATAGCTATTATTCTTTTTTTTCCCTCATAAGCAATAGCTGCCCCTATTGCCGCAGGTAAAGAATATCCTAAAGAGCTATGACCATTGTCTGTAAATATTCTTTGTCCTTCTTTAGTTATCCAAGCCTGGGAGCATATAACTAAAGCTCCTCCAGCAGCAAAAATAATTATTTCTTTTTCTTCTAAAGATTGACTCAGGGTTCTAATAAACTCATATGGCCAATAGCCAAGGGAAGGTATATACTTTTCCTTCCAATATTTTATCTTGCCTATCCATTCTTTTCTAGTTAGGGTGAAATTAGTATTAAATAAACCCCTCTCCTGGCCCTTTTGCAAAAATAAATTAATAAAAAGTTTTGCATCACAATTAATATTTAGGTCTCTTCTTACAAGACTATAGATCATTTCTTCTCTATCTATGTCTACTACAACTATCATAGCTCCTCTGGCAAAGTCTTTTATTTCTCCTCCAGTTATCCTTCCCGATATTCTAGTCCCTATACACAAAAGAAAATCACAATTTTGAATTCCAAAATTTCTTCCCTCTCCTCCAAAAGTTCCTATCCTTCCTCCATATAGAGGATCATCATAGGGTAATAAATCAAGGGCATTATAAGTTAGAAAGGTAGGGATTTTTAGAGCGTGAATCAACTCCCTGACCTTTTTTTGGGCTTGGGATAAATGAATTCCTCCACCTAATAATAAAGCAGGTCTTTTACTCTGCCTTAACCATTCAATAGTAGTTTCTATCTCAGTTATGGGATAGTCACGGATATAGGCATTTTTAGGAAAATCCCATTTTTTTAGTTCGCAGGGATTAATAATTGCTTTTTGTATGTTGGTAGGAATATCTAGTAAAACTGGACCAGGCCTCCCTTCCAACATATAATAGAAGGCTTTATCTAGCTCTTCTCTAATATTTCCTACTTTTCTTATTTGAGAAGCATACTTAGTTATATTTTTGACCTGAGTTATTATGTCATTTTCTTGAAAACCTGACTGTCTAACCTTATCATTGGTTTTTAAAAAGGCTGTGTGTACTTGCCCAGTGATACATAGTATAGGAATACTATCATACCAGGCACAACCTATCCCAGTAAGAAGGTTAGTTCCCCCAGGACCACTGGTAGTTACTACGGCAGATAAGTTTCCATTAGCTCTAAAATATCCATCTGCAGCCATCGCTCCAGCTTGCTCGTGATGGACACAGATATAATCAATCTTAGGCTCCTGAGCTATGCTATCTACTAAATCAGCATTGTGGGCTCCATATATCAAAAACACTTTCTCTATACCTTGTTCCACTAAGTACTTAGCTACATAATCACTGACCTTCATTTCTTTTCTCCTATCCATATATTGATAATACAAATCACAATATTTTTTTTTAGCAGGACCTCGAATGAACAAGTCCTTTCCTTTAGATAATCTTAACCATTCAGTTGTTATCTGGGGAAGAGCTACAGGTAATATTCCTTTTTTATCTCCTATCCAACAAGGGTTTTCTCTCAAAAATTTAATTCCTGGGTTTTCGTATTGGGGCCTAGTTTTCTTTTTTTCTTTTACTTCTAAAGCCATTAAACTCATATTGTAGCCATCATGCTTTTCCTTATATTCATAATCCCCACCTTGTCCTGGATGCCAAGTATGATAAAGATACTCAGTTGGATGCCATACTTCCCTTAATCCTCTATTAACTAATCTCCAACCTAGTTCATGAGGACCAGCTATATACCCTAAATACCCTATATCTTCATCCACTCCTCCAGCATTAATATAACTTTCCTTTCTCACTACCATACAAGCACCATAGTTAAGCATGTGCAGAGGGTCTTGCTGTACTTTGATTGGATCCTTAGGCCAGTTCCAACATTCTTTGGAGTTTTCTACATCTTTAAAATCTGGATAATTGAATGGGTAGAATTTAATACTTTCGTTTCGACATTCATCAAGAAATAAAACTATATTAGAATCCTTCTCAAATTCTTTTAGAATAGATTCTATAAAGGAGGGCTTAAAAAAAGAGTCACTATCAAGAATACAAATAATAGAAGAATTAGCTACAATAGCCCCTATATTATACATTAAATGTTTGTGATAAATGATGGTTTCAGGATATTCTAATATTATCCATTTATCTACCATACTTATTTTTTGTCTAATTTGTTCTGGTCTGCGGTTATAAAATTCTATCCAAATAAGTTCAAAATCTTTCTTAGGAATAGTCTGTTTAGCAAAATAATCTAATATATGAAAACTCTCCCTAACTGACCAATCAAAAAGAATAAAACTAATTTTAGATTTTTCCTTCTTTTCCCATTTTAATATCTCCATTAATTTCTCCTATAATAATAACCCTAACTCCCCATACCTGTGTTGTAACTCAGTAGAATCACGTATTTTTAATACTGATAATCCCACTGGGCACTTAGAGTAATCACTAAATGAGTGATCCCTACATACTTTTGGCCTACAACCATAAATCTTACAATATGCTATAGCCCCCTTTATTATTAATTTAGGGCCCGGATTTCCAAAAGGAGATATTTCTTTACAGCAAGAACCACATTGTAAACAAATCATTTTTCTAATATCTTTTTTATCTTTTCCAGAGCCTCTTCTATTTCATCTATAATTACAGAGGCAAAACAAAACCTAATATAGCCTTCTCCCTGACCACCAAAATATCTTCCGGGCAAACAAGCTATCCCAGCCTTTTCTAATAATATATCTGCTAATTGTAAATCATTATAACCAGTCTCTTCTATATTACACCAAGCATAGAAGCCCCCTGGTGGGAGTGAGCAGCTAAAACCAGGGATTCTATTTAAACCATCTACTAACTCTCTTCTTCGGAAACAAAGAATGTACTTTTTATCTTGAAGCCAAGTATATAATTCCATCTCATTACGCAAAATAGCAACTCCTGCCTTTTGTATAAATGGAGGAACACAACTTATAATAGTTTCAAGCATAAGTCCCATCTTATTTATCAATTCTTTTGGTCCTATAGCATAACCTAACCTAAAACCAGACATGGAATAGAGCTTAGAAAAGCTCTGAAGCAAAACTACTCTTTCCTTACACTGATCGTATATGGCAGGAGAATGGTGTTGACCTTCAAATATAATTTTGGAATAGACTTCATCAGAAAAAAGAAAACAGCCATTTTGTTTTGCACTATTATAAATAAGCCTTGCTCCTTCTTCATCCGGTATTATAACTCCCGTAGGATTATTAGGAGAATTTATTATTAATAAAGCGGGCCTTACTAGCCACAATATACGTTCTATTTTAGCAGGGGAGAGGAGAATGGGATCATATTGAAAATCATTAACTCCATTATACTTTGACACAGAACTGTATGAAGGAAATCCAGGGTCAGGAAAAACTATTTTCCTTTCTCCCTCGTCACAAATGCACCTAACAACAAAATCAATAATAGCATTAGCTGGACATATTAACACCTGTTCTATATCTGGCCTAAAGCCTAAATCCTTCTTCGTGTAATCACAAATAGCTTCTCTTAACTCTGATAAGCCCATAGAAGGGCAATAATGAGTATACCCTTCATCAAGGGCTCTTTTGGTCACATCAATAACAAACTCAGGAGTAGGGAAATTACTATCTCCTATTTCCATATGAATAATTCTTTTTCCCCGCTTTTCCAATTCTTTTACTTTTGCTAATAATTGGAACATTGGTTGACCAACTAACCTATTTGATAAAGTAGATAGTTGCATATATCTTATCTCCCCACGAATAAATTCAACAAACAAAACCAAACTTTCTCCTCTTTTAATTAAGGAAATTTAAATAGCTTAGAGACTATTTTTCTACCTATATATTTATTTTTTATTCTTTTCAAAATTCTTTTAGGATTGCCTGAGCTGATAGTTTCAATATCATTAGCTGCCCTAGCTATTTTGTATAGAAAAGAAATTAGTCTCATAATTAATTTTCTTTTTTAATTACAGAAATATTTTCCTCTGCTTTCTTTTTGTCTACAGCCCTATCAAATTCAGTTTTAATGTAATTAATTAAACAGCCAATTGAACACACTTCTCCAATTTCTCCATTATTATCAAAGACTAAAGCCAAAGAGCAACTACCCTTACTGGTTTTTGTAGAAAAAACAAACTTCGGAAATTCTATGCCTTGTTTTACTTCATTATTACATAATATAGTGTCACAATTATAAATGTCTCTTCTCATTTTTCCTCTCCTCTTCTTCTATCTTATTAATCAAAACTTGAGGGGTTTTCTCTAATTCTTCTTTCATTAAAATATCCTCCCTTCCTTATGGAAAACTAAGGCACATTCTATCCTTTATAATTACCTCTTCTATTTGTTTGTTATAAGGCCCATAGGTACATCTAGGGCAATCTTCTTTTGGATTAATACTCTTCAATAATTCTATATGCTTTTCCTTTCCCCAAAAGGATAATATATTTTCAGGATTGGGATAATGGCTGCCAAGCCGATATTTAGGGTTAATCCTTTGATCTTGACAGACATATACATATCCATCAGCACAGCATTGAATCTGCAAAGCTGAAGCCCAACACCTAGAAAAATCATTTTTAATATGAAATCCTTCTGAAAACTTATGAAAGCTAGTTATAACCCTAAAATTTTTATCCTCTAAACTATGACAATCTTCAAACAAAAAATCAATTAAATTTAAGTCATATTGAATATATTTTCCAGCAAAAGCCTCCCTTCTATCTGTAGAAGCTGGCCGAGCATGAAATTCATTGACTCCTAATTCTTTAGCTATCCTACAAGCTAATAATATTTCTTTGCTGTTTTCTGGGATTATTAGAAATTTATAACTAATATCACACTTATCAGGTTTAATTATTCCGGCTTTATAAAAACTTTCTCTGAAAGCTATTATTCTTTCTATGTTTTTTAATACTGTATCAAACTTATCTATTCCCTTTAATTGTTGATAAGTCTTTCTTTTTCCTACATCTACACTAACTCCTATCCATCGACAAAGAGGAAGAAGGGAAAGAAGTTGGTTAGATATGTATATTCCATTAGTTACTAAACTAAACTCCTTTTGTTCATTACAGATTAATTTCATACATTCCCTTACCTCATCATTAAGGGAAGGTTCTCCTCCCCCTCCAAAACAAAAACTTCTTACCCCCCAATCAATTAAAAATTTGACCAGTTTTTCTAGGTGCTCAGAAGGATATTTTCTTATTCTCATATTATTATACAAACTTCCTTCTGGCTGAAGAAAGGAATAAGAATTACACCATTGACAAGATAATTGACAAAGAGAAGTTGGATCAAGGCTGGCTTCTATAGGAGAGAGGAGTCTATCCTGTACTATAGCGTTATAATGCTCAATATAAGATAACCCCTTCCAAGAATTGAAACTACAATATTCGTTTTCCTTTGACCATTCTTTCATCTATTTCTTTCCTTTCTCTTTTAAAGGTAAAACCCGTGGTTTTACAAAAAAACAATTCCACCATTCTCCTAATTTATTTATGCAATCATATTGTACAATCTACTTCTCTTTCTCTAATTCCACAAAGGTTATTCCTCGCCAGTTTACAGCTCTCACTTTTCCCATTCGTATCCTCATATAGAGTATCGCATAAGATATCTTATAATGAGTCAGAGCTTCCTTCAAGGTAGCCCATTTTCCATCCCTGGGTAATTTCATAACCTCCTCAATTCTACTATCTCTTATCATCCATCTCTCCTTCTTTCACACTTCTTTCCTTAATCTTGCTGAAATCTTTTTTCCTAAATTTAAATTTCTTTCTCTCTGGGACAACAGGAGCTTTGGCTCTCTTTTGTCTTTCCTCATTTTCTATCTTATTTGCCTCAAGTCCATTATTCCCACTTAAAAAGAAAGGGGTTAAATCAAACCATTTTATAGCTTCCATACAGCTAGGACAAGTTATAACTAAAGAGGATGGCTTCGATAAGTCCCCTTCCTCTATACTGCTCCTTAGTTCCCTCTTTGTTAAATTGTACCCACATTTACATTTCCATCTAATTTCCATAGAACCTCCTCCTCCTTTGTCTTCCCTTTTGAAAGCTCTTCTTCTAGATCCGGTATTGTACCAAGCCACTTGACTACAGAATAATAATGAACATCTCCACAAGAAGGACAACCATCACGCCCATTTGTGAATAACTCCTCACAACTTAAACAAATATATGTATCTTTTAATTTCATCTCTATATCTCCTCCCACCACTCTCTTCTTAACCTAGCAGCAGATTTAATTCTCACTGCTTTTTTAGTTTTCATATTAGTCCCTTCCCATCCTTTTCTAAAAGGACTTTCCCTATCTATTCTGATAGGAACTAACAAATTAGAGACTTTTGCTTCATAAATGTTTCCTATTTTTATTTGTGCTCTTTTCATATTCACTCCTCCTTTCCTAGTAATTGGTTAATTAAAGAATCTAAAATATCTTCTTTTTCAATAATCTCTTGTCTTTCTCCAAGAATATTAGAAATTACCTCCTTCTTTTTCCCCAAAAGAGTTAATATACTCTCCTCTATTGTATCTCTACAAATTAATCTACAAGCTAATACTGCATTCTTTTGGCCTATTCGATGGATACGAGCCTCTGCCTGCTCCATATCTGCTGGTGTCCAGGGTAAATCCATCATCAAAGTGGTAGAAGCTGCTGTTAGGGTTATGCCTAACCCTCCAGCCTTTATTGACCCTAAAAACACCTGAATATCAGGATTAGATTGAAAAGCCTCCACTGCTCTGTTTCTATCTTCAGTAGATTCATCCCCAGTATAAAGAACTGCTTTTTCTTTAAGTTCTTCTTTGAGTTTTCTTAAAGGTTCTTTATACTGAGAAAAAATAACCAGTTTATTGCCATTAGCGTTCTTAACAAGCTCCAATACCATATCTATTTTAGCGTTAGAGCATATCTGTTTTAGATAATTGAACCGAGTTAATTGCTCTGCTCTACTAGCTCTCATAGCCCTTTCATCCCCATATCTTTCTGCTATCCAGGCTATAAGAGCCTCTTCTGCTCTTCTATATTCTCTCTCCACTCCATTAAGCCCTACTTCAATTACCTGAACGGTCTTTTCGGGTAGATTAGGTAAGACCTCCTCTTTTTTTCTCCTAATCATATAGGGCTTAATCTCTTCCCGAAGCTTATCTTGGTTTGTAGCTCCACTAAAATCCCATCCCCATCTCCCTTGATGAGCCCCAGCATATTCCTTAGCAAACTTAAAGAAATTATTCCACTTATTGGGGGCTACATAATTAAGAAGGGGGAATAATTCTATTGGCCGGTTTATGAGAGGGGTGCCCGTTAGAAGGCAATGATGTTTGAAAAGACTGCGTATTCTTTGAACAGCCTTTGTTTGTTTTGCTTTTTGGGATTTCATCTTATGGGCTTCATCAAGTATAATACAATCCCATTTCTGATTAAGGACAAAAGGCATATACACAGAAGGCTTGGAACCCTTCTCTTTTCTACCCCTATCATCTACGCCAATTGTTTCTGCCCGATCAATTAAAGCTTCATAATTAGTAATTTGATAAGGGGTTTCAAAACCATCACCAAGAAAGGAACCTTTTTTGTTTGTCCACTTTTCTATTTCTTTTTTCCAATTCCATTTTAAAGAAGCTGGGCAAACAACCAAAGTTTTTTGGGACAGAAGACATTCAGACCATACTATAGCCTGTATAGTCTTGCCCAACCCCATCTCATCAGATATTATTCCACTCCCAGCCTTAAGCATAAACTCTATTCCCTTCAACTGAAAAGGATAAGGCTGACCTGTTATACAAGAAGGAATTTTTAAAGAGGATTGAGTCTGATCAGCTTCTACTATAGTCTTTATTTCATTATCCCTCTTTTCTTGGGCCTCTTGCTGCTCTTTCAAGTAAAGATAAAACTCAAAAGTTTTTTCAGTACACACATAGCCAGGATACTGAGAAACTATCAGATCAAGAGCTTGAATGATATAGTCTCGATCCTTTATTTTTACATGCCCATTACTATATCTTCCCAATCTAACTATCTTATCATAACAACCATCTTCCCATTCTGTCTTAACTAAGATTCCATTCTCTTCTTTATCCAAGCAAATATATCCAGACCTAGGAAGCTCCTTAGCAGAGATCAATCTAAGAGGGCTTTGCTCCTGAAGAGGATTAATTTCCAACTCCTTTTTCTCCTGAGCCAATTCATCAAGAGCCTGATAAATCTTAGGATCAACTTCAATAGCTAATCCCTCTAATTTCTTCAAGGTTTCCTCAAAAGAAGATAATGATATAGTCCATACCTTTTTTATCGGATCGAACCTTCTACTAGATATTTCCTTTACCTTCTCTATTATTTTCTTATCATAATAGAAAATAAGAGAAATCTGGTTCAAAGATAACTGAAGAGTGATCTTTGAGAAATTTTTTAGGTAGGATTCAACTAACTTTATCTCTTCTTTTTCTAGTTGTGTGTTTCGATACTTATAAAGAATTTGAGCAGCTCTATGTTCTTCCTTCTCTGACCAGAAAGAAGTAAGAACAAGCTCATAAGCAACTCGATAATCAAATTTATTAAACCCTTGGTGATCCCATTTTATGGGAGATCCAAGGTCCAATAATCTTTGAATAATTCTTTTCATCTCCCTACCTCCCGCCCCTCCCGATTGGTCTTAGGTTATTATTCTTTCGCCATCAATATCTCAATTATCTTGATCGCAGCCTCCGAGGAGCAATATATTTGGCTTAATTCTACTTGCATATCAGTATATGCTTTGATGGAGTATATCCCAAGGCCATGTGGAAAACATATCCCTTCCTGGTTATTATCCCTGATTTCATAGCCAAATCGGTCAGCTACTTGCCCCAGAGTAGCTTCTTTCTTGCTATTATACTCATTTATTTTGTTGATTTTCTCAGTCATAACCCTAAGATGCTCTATATATTTGGGCAAAAAGCGGCGTTGCAAATCCCGGGCAATATGCTCAGGGGATTTATCCACACTTACGCCTATTTCTATATTTTCTTTTTCCCCTGTCCAGAGTTGTCTTTTAGCATCTCGGGGGTAGATGCCCCGGAAATTGATTTTATTGGGAGTTTTATACTCTAAATTGTTGACATGAATACAAATTTGCTCTGCCCCCAGAAGTTGGCCAAAATTACCACGGGCTTCTAGGTCAGGTCTCCACTCCATTTTCAATATCCTTGCCACAGCAGACATTTTCTCATTGAATCCTACTTTGTCCATCTTCCTACCTCCCGCCCCATCCGGGGAGCTATTCTATCCTTTCCCCGCAAATATCGCAGGTAAAAGGATAATCTATGGGATGCGTCGGCATCCCCGTATCCGCATCCATCCCCTCTTCGTATGCCTCCATACAAGAGAGGCATACTTTTTCCCTGTAGTGGGGCGGGTACCTCAACCCCATTACCTCCTCTTCTTTTATGAAAGAGTCCTCTCCATTCCTAAAATAACTCATCTTCCTACCTCCCGCCTCTAAGTAAGGTATTAAGTTACAGTTTTCTTTCATCACTAAAACTGTAATAGTTTTCAGTTCCATCACCAATAATAATAAAATCTAGCATTCTTAGGGAGCATAGCTTTGATGCCTGATGAAGGGTATTCGCTATTTTACAATCTTCCTGTGATGGCTGGATAGTCCCAGATGGATGATTATGTGCACAAATGAATTGCTCTGCACCCGAAACTATTTCATGACGCAAAACGGCAGGGATTGAAACAACCGAACAATCCATGCTACCCTCGTGTACTACATGAAATCCCATTACATTCAAGTTATTACTCAGCGGTACGATCACAACCTTTTCCTGGTCGTTTTGTGTTGAGGCAAAGAAAGCCTGCAAGACAGCTACAACATCTCGGGCATGGCTAATTTTGGGCTTGGTAGTTAATGGTGTTGGATCACAGACCCTTAACTGCCTGATATTGACTATCTTGTATCTCATCTCCTACCTCCCGCCCCTCCCCGGGACATTAAAAAGCTGGTTAGGTTTCCTTCATCTTGTTATATATATACCGTAATGGTTTTTTCTTGCGGTGTAACTTGTCGAATCTGATATTCCCCCTCTCTCAATCCGTTCGTTTCACCATCGGTAGAAAGTTGAAATTTGACCTCCCAAAACGTATTATCTTCTCCCCTACAAAATACCTTTGTTTCGTATGTTCCGTGTCGCCACGATGGATCAGAAATTCTACTTACTACCTTTAATCCATCTTCCTCCAGAAGTTGTTCTTTTTTTGG